>JAEEGL012814815.1_pt1 | contig 19182 bp, 12 predicted proteins | sample 9134231 | NCBI WGS metagenome assembly JAEEGL01 (sample SAMN16246548, study PRJNA631951) | gut metagenome | biome: gut microbiome; feature: rumen; material: fiber-attached | host: Bos | place: Iran: Karaj | collected 2018-10 | reverse complement strand
CGCCTACCCGTAGCCTTTCGAAGAGGCGGCACAGCTCAATCGGGTCGGCACGTCCACCCCGGTGGCTGGCCTCCGTGAAGTCGCCGTGGGGGAAGAGGTGGCACGAGCGCAGGTGTACGAAGTGGGTGCGCGACGCAAATTTACGTGCCAACTCCACCACGTTGTTATAGGCGCCTGCCGAGAGGCTTCCCGCACAGAACGTCAGGCCGTTGTGCTTGTTGGGAACAGCATCGAGGAACCACTGGATATCCTCCTCCGTGCGCACGATGCGCGGCAGTCCCAGAATCTCGATGGGTGGGTCGTCGGGGTGTACGCACATGTTCATATTGTACTCCTCACATGTGGGCATGATAGCTTCGAGGAAGTATTTCATGTTCTCGCGTAACTGCTTCTTGTCGATGCCCTTATACAGCTCGAGGAACTCACGGAACTTCTGCACGGGCGCCTCGTCGTTCTCACTGAAGTTACCACTGACGAAGCCCTGCGTCTTGATGACGATGTTCTCCACCAGCTTGTGGTCCTTCTCAGGCGTCATTGTCTTCGCCAGCGCGTCGGCCTCAGCCAGCACGTTGCGCCCCTCACCCCATCCATCGGGGAACTTGAAGCCGGCCCACTCCTCGCGAGCGCCCTCGCGCTTCAGGATGTAGATGTCGAAGTAGGCGAACTCGGCATAGTTGAAGTAGAGGTTTGTAGCGCCGTTGGGATTATTGTGGAACAGGTCCGTACGCGCCCAGTCGAGCACAGGCATGAAGTTGTAGCAGATGCAGTGGATGCCCTCAGCCCCCAAGTTGCGCAACGACTCCTTGTAGACCTCTATCTGGTGGTCGCGGTCAGGGCCGCCATATTTGATTGTCTCCACTACGGGCAGGCTCTCGACAACGCTCCAGCGCATGCCGTAGCTCTCGATATACTCGCGCAGCTCACGAATCTTCTCGCGTGTCCATACCTCGCCTAAGGGCACGTCGTGCAGGGCGGTGACGATGCCCTCAACGCCAATCTGTCGCAACATGGCAAGTGTGATCTTGTCCTTCTTGCCAAACCATCTCCATGTTCTTTCCATAAATCTTTTACGTTTTGTTTGTAGAATAGTGCTGCAAAGATACAAAAAAAATGCCGAATATGATCGTTTTTTTAGAAGATTAACGCAATTCGCCTGCACTTCTCTCGTCATCGTAGCCTCGGAAATCATGTCAGGGTCGGCATTTTGGCGGTTATCTAAATTGTGAGACTCCTACTTTGCTCGGAGCTAAGTCCGGGTGCTCTCGGAGAAGAGTGGCAGACTTCTAGGAGAAGACCGGCAGACTTCTCGGCGCAAAGTGGCATTCCGCTCGGCGCAAAGTGGCAGTCCTCTCGGCGCCCTTACCACAACAAAGCAATGCGGACATGTGGAAAAGAGCTCCACATGTCCGCATTTCATTCGCTCTGCAGGGTAAATCCCTGCGTGATAGATGGTTAGGCAAAGGCGATGGTAAGACCGGCCATGACGATGGAGACCATCGACATGAGCTTGATGAGAATGTTCAGCGAGGGACCGCTGGTGTCCTTGAACGGGTCGCCGACGGTGTCGCCAACGATGGTGGCCTTATGGGCGAAAGAGCCCTTGCCGCCGAAGTTGCCCTCCTCGACCATTTTCTTGGCATTGTCCCAGGCACCGCCGGCATTGGCCATGAAGACGGCGAGGGTGAAGCCGCAGGCCAGACCGCCGACGAGCAGTCCGAGAACGCCAGCCACGCCGAGGACGCAGCCCACGACGATGGGTATGGCGATGGCGAGCAGCGAGGGGAAGATCATCTCGTGCTGGGCAGCACGTGTGGAGATCTCGACGCATGAGCCGTAGTCGGGCGTAGCCTTGCCCTCGAGGATACCCTTGATCTCACGGAACTGGCGGCGCACCTCCTCGACCATCTTCTGTGCGGCACGTCCGACAGCCTCCATGGTGAGTCCGCAGAACAAGAAGGCAGCCATGGCGCCAATGAATGCGCCGACAAGCACCTTGGGGTTCATCAGGTTCACCTGGAAGTAGTTCATGAAGTCGGGGATGGTGGCCTGAGCAGCGTTGATGACGTCGCCCTTAAGGTTGGTGAGCGTCATGCCGGCACGCTCCATGGCGATCTTCACCTCTTCGATGTAGGAAGCCAGGAGTGCCAGGGCGGTGAGGGCTGCAGAGCCGATGGCAAAGCCCTTGCCTGTGGCTGCCGTGGTGTTGCCGAGGGCGTCGAGGGCGTCGGTACGATGGCGCACTTCCTCGCCCAGCTCGCTCATCTCAGCGTTACCACCGGCATTGTCGGCGATGGGGCCGTAGGCGTCGGTGGCCAGGGTGATGCCCAGTGTCGAGAGCATACCGACGGCAGCAATACCGATACCGTAGAGTCCGCGTGAGAGTGCTTCGGCCGTCAGGTCGGTGTTGAAGCCGTTGGCACAGAGATAGCTCAGCATGATGGCCACGCCGATGGTGACCACGGGAATGCAGGTAGAGATCATGCCCGTGCCTATACCCTTGATAATCACCGTGGCAGAGCCCGTGAGGCCAGCCTCGGAAATCTTCTGCGTGGGCTTATAAGAGTGGCTGGTGTAGTACTCAGTAGCCTGACCGATGATGACGCCAGCGGCCAGACCCGTGATGACTGAGAAGGAAAGACCCAGCCAGTTGTCGATCTGCAGCAGATAGAGAATGGCGAAGGTGGCCACGGCGATGAGTGCTGCCGACACGTTGGTGCCTAACGACAGCGAGTGGAGCAGGTCGCGCATGGTGGCGCCCTCCTTGGTACGGACGAGGTAGATGCCGAAGATGCTGAGGAACACGCCGATGGCGGCAATCAGCATGGGGGCGATGACGGCGCGCAACTGCATGTCGGGGACCATGGCGAAGGCCACGGCACCCAGGGCAGCCGTCGAGAGGATGGAGCCGCAGTAGCTCTCGTAGAGGTCGGCACCCATGCCAGCGACGTCGCCCACGTTGTCGCCCACGTTGTCGGCGATGGTGGCAGGGTTGCGTGGGTCGTCCTCAGGGATGTCGGCCTCGACCTTACCCACAATATCGGCGCCCACGTCGGCAGCTTTTGTGTAGATGCCGCCACCGACGCGTGCGAAGAGTGCCTGCGTCGAGGCACCCATACCGAAGGTCAGCATGGTGGTGGTGATGGTGACGAGCGCCATTTGGTCGCCCTGGTAGAACGCATTGAGGATGAGGAACCAGATGGCAATGTCGAGCAGGCCGAGGCCCACGACGGTGAGACCCATGACGGCGCCTGAGCGGAAGGCGATCTTCAGACCGGCGTCCATGCTCTGGCGTGCGGCGTTGGCCGTGCGTGCTGATGCGAAGGTGGCCGTCTTCATGCCGAAGAAGCCAGCTAGACCCGAGAAGAAACCGCCTGTCAGGAATGCGAAGGGCACCCAGGGGTTCTGCCAGTGCAGCACATAGGCCATGAAGGCGAAGACGGCTGCCAGGACGATGAAGACGATGGTCACCACCTTGTACTGCTGTTTCAGATAGGCCATGGCGCCACGGCGCACGTGTCCTGCAATCTCTCTCATGCGTGGAGTGCCTTCGTCGGTGCCCATCATTGAGCGGAAGAAGTACCACGCCATGCTCAGCGCCACGACTGATGCGACGGGTACGAGCCAAAATGCGGATGGAACGTTCATGTTGAGTTTTTGAATTTAAATAATAATAATGTGTTTGAAATGCTTTCTCCTGTGATTGTTTCGTTGCGCAAATCTCGCCGATTCTTGCAAATTGCCTGCAAAGTTACGGCTTTTATTCTAAAAATGCAAAACTTTTAGCCGTTTTTTTCGCTATTTTGCAAGAAAAGCATTACCTTTGCACCCGATTTTGAGAAAAGTGTATGGACTACAAGGCAAAAGCAAGTGCCGAATGGTCCTCCACAGACGGGTAAGAAGAAAAGTATATCGCTAAAATAGAAAACGAAAATCTATGAACATTTCTTATAAATGGCTGAAGGACTATGTAGACTTCGACCTGACGCCGCAGCAGGTCTGCGACGCGCTGACTTCAACAGGACTTGAGGTCGACGCCCTGGAAGAGGTGCAGTCGATACGTGGTGGACTGAAAGGACTCTACGTGGGCCAGGTGCTCACGTGCGAGCAGCATCCTGACAGCGACCACCTGCACGTGACGACCGTTGACCTGGGTCGTGGCGAGCCGAGTCAGATTGTTTGTGGCGCGCCTAACGTCGCTGCCGGCCAGAAGGTCATCGTGGCCGACCTGGGCTGCGTGCTCTACGATGGTGACAAGGAGTTTGTCATCAAAAAGTCGAAGCTGCGTGGCGTGGAGTCGTGTGGCATGATCTGTGCTGAGGACGAGATAGGCGTTGGTACGAGTCATGCCGGCATCATGGTGCTGCCTGACGACACACCCGTGGGCATGCCTGCCGCCGAATACTTCCACATGGAGAGCGACTGGCTCATCGAGGTCGACATCACGGCCAACCGTGCCGACGGCCTGAGCCACTGGGGCGTGGCCCGCGACCTGCATGCCTGGCTGGTGCAGAACGGCTACAAGACAGCCCTTCACCGTCCGTCGGACGAGGGCTTCACGGTGGACAACCACGACCTCGACATCGATGTGGTGATCGAGAACACGGAGGCTTGCCGCCGCTATGCCTGCGTCAGCATCACCGACTGTGAGGTGAAGGAGTCGCCAGAATGGCTGAAACAGCGGCTGACGACCGTCGGCCTGCGGCCTATCAACAATATTGTCGACATCACGAACTATGTGATGATGGCTTACGGACAGCCGCTCCACACGTTCGACGCCGACATGGTGACGGGCCATAAGATTGTGGTGAAGACACTGCCCGATGGCACACCCTTCCAGACACTCGACGGCGTAGACCATCAGCTGTCGGAGCGCGACCTGGCCATTTGCAATGCCGAAGCACCGATGTGCATTGCCGGCGTGTTTGGCGGTCGTGGCAGTGGCACGTATGAGACGACGCGTAACGTCGTCCTTGAGAGTGCCTACTTCCATCCGACGTGGATTCGCAAGTCGGCACGCCGTCATGGGCTGAGCACCGATGCCAGCTTCCGCTTTGAGCGTGGTGTCGACCCCAACGGCACCGTCTATGCCCTGAAGCAGGCCGCCATGCTCTGCAAGGAGCTGGCCGGTGGCAAGGTGTCGATGGAGATTCGCGACGTCTATCCTGAGCCGATTGAGGACGTTGCTGTAACGCTAAAGTACGAATATGTCAACCGCCTGATAGGTAAGGTTATACCGACTGATATTATTCGCAGCATCTGCCACACGCTTGACATGGCGATTCTCTCGGAAGACGACAGCGGCATGGTGCTGAAGGTGCCCGCCTATCGTGTGGACGTCACCCGTCCCTGCGACGTTGTGGAGGACATCCTGCGCATCTATGGATATAATAATGTGGAGATTCCGACCCAGCTGAAGTCGTCGCTCGTCATCAAGGGTGACGAGGACCGTAAGCACAGACTGCAGAACCTCGTGTCGGAACAGCTGGTTGGTGCAGGCTTCAACGAAATACTGAACAACTCGCTGACGAAGGTGGCCTACTACACTGAGCCAGCGACTGACGACAAGTCTCAGGCCCCAACGATCAAACCTCAGGTCGTGAGAATCATGAACCCGCTCAGCAGCGACCTTGGCGTGATGCGCCAGACACTGCTCTACGGTGGACTGGAGAGCATCGAGCACAATGTGAAGCGCAAGGCGCAGAACCTCAGATTCTTCGAGTTTGGCAACTGCTATTTCTTCGATCCTGAGAAAGCCAACGACGACAATCCCATGCAGGCCTATAAGGAGGAGAACTATCTGGGCATCTGGGTGACGGGTAAGCGCGTGGAAGGCTCGTGGGCACACCCCGACGAGGACAGCACCTACTACGAACTGTCGGCATACGTGCAGAACATTCTGCAGCGTATTGGCATGAAGGCCGGCCTGATGGTGACGAAGAAGTCAGAGAATCCCTGGTTCTCGGCGGGCTTGACCATTGAGAACCGTGGCGGCAAGAAGCTGATCGAGATGGGCATCCTGTCGAAGAAGCTGCTGAAGCAGTTCGACCTGCAGCAGCCCGTCTACTTCGCTGAGCTGAACTGGACGCAGCTGATGAAGGCCACGAAGAAGAACGAGGTGAAATACACTGACATTCCACGTCAGCCGGCTGTCAGCCGCGACTTGGCACTGCTCGTCGACAAGGCTGTGGAGTTCGCCCAGATAGAGCAGATAGCACGCCAGACGGAGAAGAAACTGCTGAAGCGTGTCGAACTGTTCGATGTCTACGAGGGTAAGAGCCTGCCACAGGGCAAGAAGTCGTACGCCGTGAACTTCATCCTTCAGGATGAGGAACGCACGATGAACGACAAGCAGATCGACGCCGTGATGCAGAAGCTCATCGCACAGCTGAAGAAGCAGCTGAACGCAGAACTGAGATAACTATAGCCCCCCTAAGGGGTTGGGGGGCTGAACAGACGAACAGTCCTCCGCTATGATTAGTAAAAGCTAAAAACAAATAAATCAAAGTATTAACAATTTAAAAGGTGCTAATGAACACGGTTCATACCTCCAACCCTCTCGCTCGGCTTTGCCGCTTGGCTCTGCCAAGATTTTAGAGGGCTAAGGCGGGAAAAACGCTTGTTCAGACCCCCAACCCCCTGACTCAGGGGGCTCGTGCAATCAAAATGGGAAGAGCATTTGAATACCGTAAAGCTACAAAGCTGAAGAGATGGGGCCACATGGCCAAGACATTCACCAAGATTGGCAAGCAGATAGCCATTGCCGTAAAGGCTGGCGGTCCGGAGCCTGAGAACAACCCAGCACTGCGCGCCATCATTGCCAATGCCAAGCGCGAGAACATGCCGAAGGACAACATCGAGCGTGCCATCAAGAACGCCATGGGCAAGGACCAGAGCGACTACAAGGAAGTGAACTACGAAGGCTACGGCCCTCATGGCATCGCCATTTTCGTGGAGACGCTGACCGACAACACCACCCGTACGGTGGGCGACGTCCGCTCGGTGTTCAACAAGTTCAACGGTAACCTTGGCACACAGGGCTCGCTGTCGTTCCTTTTCGACCACAAGGCCGTGTTCACCTTCAAAAAGAAGGATGGCCTGGACATGGACGAGATGATTCTCGACCTGATCGACTATGGTGTGGAGGACGAGTTCGATGAGGATGAGGAGGAGAACTCCATCACCATCTATGGCGATCCCTCGTCGTTTGGTGCCATTCAGAAGCATCTTGAGGAAAACGGCTTCGAGGTGACGGGTGCTGAATTCACTCGCATTCCTAACGACCTGAAGGACGTTACGCCTGAGCAGCGTGAGACCATCGACAAGATGGTGGAGCGCCTGGAGGACTTCGACGACGTGCAGACCGTTTACACCAACATGAAGCCTGAGTAATGAGCAGACACTTGCAGTATCAGACGCAGGGCACTTGCAGCCGTCTCATCGACATTGTCGTCAGCGACGAGGGCGTCATCGAGGATGTCCAGTTCGTGGGTGGCTGCCACGGCAACCTGCAGGGTATCTGTGCACTCGTGAAGGGCCAGAAGGCTGCCGAAGTGAGGGATAAGCTCATCGGCATCCGTTTCGGCACCAAGCCCACCAGCTGTCCTGATCAGTTGGCAACAGCCCTTGGCCAGCTACTTTAGGGGGCATAGCATGCCAGCTGCCCTGATCAACTCAGCCAACTGCTTTATGGGTAATCATTTTCATGGGAGTCGTTTAGCGTGCTCCCATCACAAAAAGGGGATAAGTAGCTTTTGCCGCTTATCCCTTTTTCTTTTATTTCTTTATTTCTTTTGAACAATGACAGCTATTTCTTTGTTTCTTTTGAACAATGGCAGCCCGTCAAAACCCTATTCGATTTCACTGAGTTCCAGCCAGCGCATGCTTTTCTCGTCGAGCTCGTCTTTGAGTTGGGGCAGTCGCTTGCTCTTTTCTATCAGGTCATCCACACTCAGTGTTCCGCTGTTGAGGGCCTCCTCGATGCTCTTCTGTTCCTTTTCGAGGGCTTCGATGTCGCGCTCCAGTTGTTCAAATTCCCGCTTCTCCTTGAAGGTCATCTTGCGGGCGTGGTTGCCCGAAGCGCTTGATGCCCTGCTTGCTTTGCCCTCCTTGTCGGCCTTGTTGTCGGCCTTGTTGTTTCCGGAAGAGTCTGTCGAAGTGCCCTTGCCGCTGGATCGGGCATCGCGTTCGTCGGTTTTCAGCCAGTCGCGGTACTGCGTGTAGTTGCCAGGGAAATCCTGAATCTTTCCCTTGCCATGGAACACCAGCAAATGATCGACCACCTTGTCGGTGAAGTAGCGGTCGTGGCTGATGACGATGACGCAGCCAGGGAAGTCCTGCAGATACTCCTCAAGCACCTGCAGCGTCTGGATGTCGAGGTCGTTGGTGGGCTCGTCGAGCACGAGGAAGTTGGGATTGCGCATCAACACCGTGCAGAGGTAGAGCTTTCGCAGTTCGCCTCCACTAAGTTTGCGCACGTAGTTGTACTGCTGTTCGGGCGTGAAGAGGAAGTATTGCAGGAACTGCGATGCCGAAAGATGGCGCCCGCTGCCCATGTCGACGTACTCGGCAATATCGCGGACGACGTCTATGACCTTCTGGTCCTCGTTGAAGTGGAGCCCCTCTTGTGCGAAATAGCCAAAGCGAACGGTGTCGCCAATGTCGAAGCGTCCGCTGTCGGGCTTCTCAATGCCCAGCAGTAGTTTGATGAAAGTCGACTTTCCCGTGCCATTGCTGCCCACGACGCCCATCTTCTCAAAGCGTGCAAAGTTGTAGTAGAAGTCGCGAAGGATGGTGATCTCGGGCTTGCCGTCGCCGCCGAAAGCCTTGGAAACGTATTGGCACTCAAAGATTTTCGAGCCGATGTAGACGTTGGAAGCCTTCAGCCTGATCTGTCGTTCCTCAATGCGTTGCTTGGCCACACGCTCCAACTCGTAGAAGGCATCCTCGCGATACTTGGCCTTGTGGCCACGAGCCTGTGGCATCCGGCGCATCCATTCCAATTCCGTGCGGTACAGGTTGTTGGCCCGTGCCACCTCGGCACGCAAGTTGTCGATGCGCTCCTGCCGCTTCTCCAAGTAGTAGGCGTAGTTGCCGCGGTAGGTGTAGATGGTCTGATTGTCGAGTTCCAGGATGAGGTTGCACACACGGTCGAGGAAGTAGCGGTCGTGGGTGACCATGAGCAGTGTCTTGTTGCCACGGCTGAGGTAGCCCTCGAGCCACTCAATCATCTCGAGGTCCAGGTGGTTGGTAGGCTCGTCAAGGATAAGCAGGTCGGGTTCCGTGATGAGCACGTTGGCCAAAGCCACTCGCTTCTGCTGTCCGCCGCTGAGCTCCGCCATGCGCTGGCTCAGGTCGCGAATCTTCAGTTGCGTCAGTATCTGCTTGGCACGAAGCACCTTTTCGTCCTCGCCTTGGTGGTTGAAGCAGGCATCAAGCACCGTGTCGTCGGGGTTGAAGTGTGGCCGTTGCTCCAGATAGCCCACTCGCAAGTCGTTGCGGAAGATAATCTGCCCGTCGTCGTAGCCCTCCTTGCCGGTGATGATCGACAGCAGCGTGGACTTTCCTGTGCCGTTTTTGGCAATAAGTCCAATCTTCTGCCCTTCGGCAATGGAGAACGAGATGTTCTCGAACAGCACCTGTGCGCCGAACGATTTGGTCAGATTCTGTATGTCAACGTAGGGATTGGCCATCTTCTTTCGTTGCTATTCTGCATTTGCATCGGCCGTCAGGCTTTCGTTGATGCAGCCGATGTAGTCCAGCACTTCTTCGCGTCCCAGCTTGCTCGACGAGCTGGTGATGAAGTAGGGGGGCAGTTCTTCCCATTCCTCCTCCAAGTGCTTCATCCATGCCGCAGCCGTCGTCTTCACTTTTGTGGGTGCCAGTTTGTCGGCCTTGGTGAACACGATGCTGAAGGGAATGCCGCTCACGCCGAGCCAGTTGATGAACTCCATGTCGATGGCCTGTGGGTCATGGCGTATGTCGATGAGCACAAACACGTTGCACAGCTGTTCGCGCTGCAGGATGTAGCCGCGTATCATGTTGTCAATCTTCTGCCGTTCGGTCTTCGGACGCTTGGCAAAGCCGTAGCCAGGCAGGTCCACCAGATACCACTCGCGATTGATCAGGAAGTGGTTGATGAGCAGCGTCTTGCCTGGAGTGGCCGACGTCTTGGCCAGTCCCTTGTGGTTGCAGAGCATGTTGATGAGGCTCGACTTGCCCACGTTCGAACGGCCTATGAAGGCATATTCGGGCTTCGTGTCGGCAGGACAGAGGCTTACGTTGGGTGCTGAAATGCTGAATTCCGAATTCTTGATAATCATAGTTCTAATCCTTTTCTTGCTGCAAAGTTACGGATAAGTGAGCGAAATGCAAAAAGAAAACTCGTTTTTCTTTTTCATTTCCGAACGAAAGTAGCTTCATCGAATGTCAAAGATGCGAAAAAACTTTGCACTTTGAACTATGAACTATGAACTTTTTTGTAACTTTGCAGGCAAATAAAAGATTAGAACACGTATTATGAAACTGATCAGTTGGGGATTCATAGGATGTGGCGAGGTCACCGAGAAGAAGTCGGGACCTGCCTTCGACGAGGTTGAGGGTTCGCATGTGGAGGCTGTCATGAGCCGCACGGAGTCGCGTGCCCGTTCGTATGCTGAGCGCCATGGCATCAAGAAGTGGTACACCGACGCCCAGAAACTCATCGACGACCCACAGGTGAACGCCATCTACGTGGCCACACCACCCAGTTCGCATGCCCTGTTTGCCATCATGGCCATGCGTGCCGGCAAGCCTGTCTATGTGGAGAAGCCGCTGGCCTCCAACTACGAGGACTGTGCACGCATCAATCGCATCAGCGCCGAGACGGGTGTGCCTTGCTTCGTGGCCTACTATCGTCGCTACCTGCCTTATTTTCAGCGTGTCCGGCAAATCATCGACGAGGGCCAGATAGGCAATCTGACCAATGTGCAGGTGCGCTTTTCCGTGCCTCCACGCGAACTCGACTACAACTCGCCCGACAACCTTCCTTGGCGATTGCAGCCCGAAATTGCTGGTGGTGGCTATTTCTACGACTTGGCTGCCCATCAGCTGGACCTGCTGCAGGACTTCTTCGGAGTCATCGTGCGGGCCCATGGCTACTGTGCCAATCGTGCCCATCTTTACGAGGCCGAAGACACGGTCAGTGCCAGCTTCTGCTTCGACAACGGGCTCGTGGGTAGTGGCTCGTGGTGCTTTGTTGGTCATGAGAGTGCCAAGGAGGACCGCATCGACGTAGTGGGCGAGATGGGCATGGTCTCTTTTTCGGTGTTCAACTATGCGCCCATCCGACTCATCACCAGCAGCGGTCAGCAACTCATCGACGTGCCCAATCCCTCCTATGTGCAGCTGCCACTCATCCGCGAGGTCATCCACGACCTTCAGGGCTTTGGCAAGTGCCGGTGCACCAGCGTCAGCGCTACACCTGTGAACTGGGTGATGGACCGTATTCTTGGTAAGTTCTGAACGATGAGGCGACGATTTCTTCTGCTCTTGTGGTGCCTGCTGTTCGTTTGTACTATGACGACGAATGCTCAGGAGGTGGTTACCGACACGTTGGCGGCAACCACTAACGACTCTGTGCAGCCCAAGAAGGAGTCGTTCTGGGAGAAAGTCTATGCCGTGGTGCGCTCGTTCAGCCATATCGACCACGACTACATCGAATCGCAGCACTACAACTACACCGTGATGCTGATGAATACCAACACCTACGAGCGCTACACCCTGCGCGACAAGGCTGGCAACGAGCTGTTGCTCTCGCCCGAACCTACCGTCAAGCTGGGGCCCTATGCTGGTTGGCGATGGCTCGTGCTGGGTTATACCATTGACGTGCGCCACATCTTCGACGGACATAAGAAGCAGGACTGGGACGTCAGCCTCTACAGCAACCAGATAGGCATCGACCTTTTCTATCGCAAGACGGGTAACGACTACAAGATTCGCCGGTTTGACTTCACCGATGCTTCTTCGGCGGGAGGCGCGACAACCAAGGAGATTCGTGGCGTGCCTTTCGATGGATTCAGCGCCAGTATCAAAGGGTTCAACATCTACTACATCATCAACCACCAGCGCTTTTCTTATCCAGCGGCGTTCAACCAGAGCACTTGCCAGAAGATCAGCTGCGGTTCGCCACTGGTGGGAATCGGCTTCACGCGCCACACGCTTTCGCTCGATGTGGAACGCTTGGTCGAGACGCTGGCTCCCTATGTCGACACCGAGGCACAAGGTTGGGACAACATTTCCTTCCCTTCGGCCAAGGTGGGCTACAGCGACCTGTCGTTCTCGGGTGGCTATGCCTACAACTGGGTGTTTGCACGCAACTGGTTGGCTGCTGCATCGCTATCGCTGGCACTGGGCTATAAGCGTACGACTGGTGACCTGCGGAGCCAGCGCCTGAGGCTGCGCGACTTCTCGTTCAGTAACTTCAACGTCGATGGTGTGGGCCGATTCGGACTGGTGTGGAACAACACGCGCCACTATGCAGGGTTCAGTGCCATCCTCCATGCCTACAACTACCACAAGAGCCAGTTCTCTACCAACAGTGTCTTCGGTAGTGCCAATATCTACTACGGTTACAACTTCGGTAACCGCCACCGCCAGCACAAGAAAAAGAATAAGTGAAGGCAGTAATCTGCAATTATGCGCAAAACGCAATCGGCTTTCCAAGGACCGAATAGCGTATAGTGGCAATGCCGCACGTCATGAAACATGGAATTGCCTTCAACCGTTGAAGGCATAGCTCTATCGCCTTAAGAGCATGACTCTAACATCTTAAAAGCACTGCTCTGACGTCTTAAGAGCATTGCTTTGTCGCATCAAAAGCATTGTTCCAACACCTCTAAAGCATAGCTTTATACCCCTACAAAGCATAGCTCCATAGGGCATAAAGCAAGCAAACGTAAGGTATAACGCAATGCTTTACAGGAAAAACATCATAGAGATTATCACTTCAGTCTGACGACTCGGATGCCAGTCTGCGATGGGTGCTTCTGCATGTACTGCTGCATGGTCATCGGCTCCTCGATGGTGCGCTTGTGAATCATCGAGGCGTTGAGCAGATGAACACCGTCGATATGCCACACGGCAATGCCGATGTGCGATGTGTCGAGACCACGCTTGTTGGTGCAGATGGCTATGATGTCGCCGTCCTTGATGGCATCCCAGTAGAGTGGGGTGTTGCTGAGTTTCTGCTTGGGGATGTAAACGACATCGGTACCGGTGAGAGCTTGCTCAGTCTTGCGAATGGCATCGACCCACGCGGGGTTGGCAACGAGCATGGGGTACTGCCCAACATGCGTCGACATGTAGTTGATGCGTAGGTGCTGAGTGCCCTCGAATGCCTCTTGGGGAGTGTTTGGCTCGCTGACGAAACCCATCGACGTGTTGTCGCTGATCCATGACGAGAAGTAGTGCAGGCGGTGCACATAGTCCACCTCACCACCTTCGTAGCGCAGCAGGCGCAGGTAGCGGCAGTAGTCGTTGAAGGCGTATTGCCGGTGCTTCATGCAGAGGGTGAGCGCCGTGACCGTCTCCACGTAGGTGGTACAGTCGAGCTGGCGGAGATTGACCACGAGCTGTTCGCGCCGGTTCTTCTCCAGTGTCTTTGCCACGTAGGGTATGTCGGTCAGCTTGCGGGCAAAGTAAACCATCCAGTTGGTGTCAGCCTTCTCCTGCCTTGCCTCGCTGAGCAGCGACTCTACGAGGATGCTGTCGCTGGGTTGGTATTGCTGTGCAAGGGCGTTGCAGGTGGTCGTCAGAAGCACGATGGCCACGGCAAGCAGTCTTATTGCTAATTGGTTTTGTTTCATCATTGCCAAAATCCTAACTCAAAATCACTCCTTATTTATATACGCGTGCGTGCGAGGACTACAGTCGTGTCACCGACTTCACGCCCTTGACGGTCCGTATTTTCTTGATGAGCGATTCCATACGCGAGGTGTCGTCGACCATCACGGTGAGATGACCGTCGAAAAGCCCGTCGTGGGAGTCGATGTTGATGGAGCGCATCATGATTTTCTCTTCTTTCGAGATGATGCTCGTGATGTTGTTCACGATGCCTATGTCGTCGTTGCCCACGATGTTCAGCGTGATGCTGTACTGCGATGAGCCCTTGCCACTCCAGCGTGCTCTCACGATTCGATAGCCCATGTGCTCGCGCAGGTGGCGGGCATTGGGGCAGGTAGTGCGGTGTACCTTGATGCCTCCGCTGACGGTGACAAAGCCGAAGATGTCGTCGCCGAAGATGGGATGGCAGCACTTGGCCAAAGAATAGTCGATGCCCTTCAAGTTGCTGCCAATGACGAGTTCGTCGTCGTTGGGCTTGGCAATTTGCTCATCGACCATGTCGAAGTTGAACTCCTCGGCACTTCGCGTCTGCGATGGGGTGTTCAGGTTGAGGTCGTAGTCGCGTGTCTCGGCATACTTCTCGAGCACCACGTTGGGGTCAAGCTTCTCTTCAGCCAGCTGTTTGTAGAAGTCGCTCGCCTCTTTGAAACCCAGTTTCTTGATGGTGTGGGCCATGATGCTCTCCGAGAACTCAAGCTTCTTGTTCTTCAGCTTGCGCTCCAGCATCTCCTTGGCCATGCGCCCATCCTTCTGCTGAGTCTCCTTCAGTGCCAGACGTATCTTCGAGCGTGCACGAGAAGTCTTCACGATGTTGAGCCACTCCTGACGGGGTTTCTGTGTGCTCTGCGTCAGAATCTCGACGGTATCGCCCGAGTGCAGTTGCTGGCGTATGGCCACCACTTTTCCGTTTACCTTGCCTCCGACGCAGGTACTGCCCACGCGTGAGTGAATATGGTAGGCCATGTCCAAAATCGTTGCACCCTTCGGGAATTTCAACAGGTCGCCTTTGGGTGTGAACACGAATACCTCCTCATCGTAGAGGTCCAGCTTGAACTGGTCCATCACCTGCAGGTCGTCGCCAGCTTCCAAGGCCGCGCGGATGTTGCCCAGCCACTCGTCGAGCCCTGTTTCACCCTTCACACCCTTGTAGCGCCAGTGGGCAGCCAGACCGCGTTCGGCTATCTCGTCCATGCGCTCGGTGCGTATCTGCACTTCCACCCACTTCTGCTCGGGTCCCAGCACGGTGATGTGCAGGCTTTCGTAGCCGTTGGACTTGGGCACGCTCAACCAGTCGCGCAGACGTTTGGGGTTGGGCTGATACATGTCGGTCACGATGGAGAAGGCCTGCCAGCATTGCATCTTCTCCTTTTCGAGTGTCGTATCGATGATGATACGGATGGCAAACAGGTCGTAAATACCCTCGAAGTCACACTTCTGCTTCTTCATCTTCTGCCAGATGGAGTGGATGGACTTTGTGCGGCCCTTCATGTGGAACTTCAGTCCGATGGCCTCCAGCCGTTGCCTGACGGGTTCGATGAAACGATCAATGTAGGCGTCGCGGCTCTGCTTCGTGGCGTTCAGCTTCTCCTTGATCATGTAGTAGGCATCGTGCTCCAGGTACTTCAGCGACAAGTCCTCGAGCTCGCTCTTCAGCTTGTAGAGGCCCAGCTTGTGGGCAAGTGGGGCATATAGGTAGGCTGCCTCGTCGCTGACGCGCTGCTTGGCGTCTTCTTCCTCGGTGTCGCGTATCTGGCGCATCAGGTTCACGCGGTCGGCAATCATGATGAGAATCACGCGCATGTCCTCGGCAAACGACAGTAGCAGGTTGCGGAAGTTCTCGCTCTCCACTACGGGGCTCTTCTTGTTGAGGTCGGTAATTCGCATCAGACCGTGCAGGATGGTGCTCACCGAAGGCCCTAGTTCCTGTACGTTGGAGGCCTGCATCTTATAAAGTATCAGAGCTAACACGCCGTCTCTGCGCAACCCGGTCTCCTCAACGGCCACCTTGGCGGTCTGCAAGGCCGTGAGAATGGGGTTCAGCCCAAAGACGTCGCGCTCCAGAAGTCCGGCCTCCAGCGACTGCCGGAAATGTTGCCAGAGCATGGCTTCGTCGTTAGGCTGCAACGTGTCGCCCAACGACTGGCGCAGGCTGGTGGCCAGTTGGCGGACCTCTGTCAGTTCAGCTCGGGTAAATATCAGTTTTTGATCTGTCATAGTCATCAATTCTTCAACAATCTTTTGGTGAAAAGTCACGAACCTTATTCTTATTTAATGCCGGGATGCAGAAATTGAACTTGTTTAGCCTGCGTTTCAGCAATAACTTCGCGACTTTCTGTCGCAAAGTTACAAAATTCTTTGTCAAACATTTCTCTTTTTCACGAAAAAGAACTAATTTTGCGGTAAATTACTACAAATTCACAAATTATGCTAAACAACAACGACCTTAAGCAGATTGCCAATCGTGGCATCACAGAAGAGCAGGTCATGCACCAGCTTGAACAATTCAAAACAGGTTTCCCATTCTTACGCCTTGAGGCTGCCGCATCTGTAGGCAACGGCGTACTGGTACCAACCGATGATGAGCGCAAGGCTTTCATTGAACGCTGGAATCAGTACAAGGCTGAAGGCCATCGCATCGTGAAGTTCGTGCCTGCAAGTGGCGCAGCATCGCGTATGTTCAAGGATGTCTTTGCATTTGTCGATGCTCCTTACGATGAGCCTCAGACAGCCTTCGAACGTGAGTTCTTCGATGGCCTTAAGAAATTTGCTTTCCGCGAGGCATTGTGCGACAAGTGCAAGGAGAACGAGGGAAAGAATATCCGTACGCTTCTCGACGAGGGCAACTACAAGGCCATTGCACGCCAAATGCTCTCGCCAGAAGGACTAAACTATGGTCAGCTGCCTAAGGGACTCCTTTTGTTCCACAACTATGAAGATGGTCCCCGCACACCAATGGAGGAACATCTCGTCGAGGCTGCTCTCTATGCCGCATCGGCAGGCGAGGCTAATGTGCACTTCACCGTTTCGCACGATCATCTGGAACTCTTCAAGGCTAAGGTGGCAGAGAAGGCTAGTAAGTATGCCGAGAAGTACGGCGTGAAGTTCAATATCTCGTTCAGCGAGCAGAAACCCTCTACCGACACCATCGCTGCTAATCCCGACTGCACGCCTTTCCGTCAGGAGGATGGCTCTCTGCTCTTCCGTCCAGGTGGACACGGAGCTCTCATTGAAAACCTCAACGAAATCGAGGCCGATGTCGTCTTCATCAAGAATATCGACAATGTGGTGCCCGACCGTCTGAAGGAACCCACTGTAGAGTACAAGCAGCTCCTTGCAGGTATTCTCGTCAGCCTGCAGCAGCGTGCATTTGAGTATCTGCGTTTGCTCGACACGGGCAATTACACCAACCAGCAGTTGCAGGACATCATTCGTTTCGTCCAACGCGACCTTTGCTGCCGCAAGGCCGACATCAAGCAACTCGAAGATGCCGAACTCGTTATCTATCTGCGTAAGAAACTCAACCGTCCCATGCGCGTTTGTGGCGTAGTGAAGAATGTCGGTGAGCCGGGTGGTGGCCCGTTCTTGACCTACAATCCTGATGGAACTGTTTCGCTGCAGATTCTTGAGAGTTCGCAGATTGACAAGAAGAACGAAGACTACATGCGCATGTTCACCGAAGGCACTCACTTCAATCCCGTGGACCTCGTGTGCGCAACGCGCGATTATAAAGGTCAGCACTTCAATCTGCCTGACTTTGTCGATCCGCAGACGGGATTTATCTCGCAGAAGTCGAAGAGCGGACGCGAACTTCAGGCTCTTGAGCTGCCAGGCCTTTGGAACGGTGCAATGAGCGACTGGTCAACGGTCTTCGTCGAGGTTCCTCTCGAAACGTTCAATCCCGTTAAGACGGTTAACGATTTGCTTCGCGAGCAACATCAGTAATCTTTCAACATGGTTAAGGCATCTGGTCGTTTCCAGAACAAACCTTCACGTAGGTAATCCCTCTTTGGCAACCAGCCTTTAACCTAACTCCAATGTCCATCGTTGTCTTTGCGGCCCTGTTTCATGCAGGTATCCCAGAAACAACGATGGACTTTTCGTTGCCTTCATTTCAACTTGTTTTGTATCATTTTGCCTTCCTCTTTCCCTTCTTTTATATTTCCTTTGTCAATAAAAAAGAAAAAATACATGATTTATTGAAAATTTTCCTCGAAATATTTGCACGGACCGAAAATTTGCCGTACCTTTGCACTCGCTTCGCTCAAAAACGGAGCAACAAAGAAGCGTTCTTTGAAGAGATTTACATAAAACAGTAGAAGTAGTACAAGAAGCGAGCGCGCATTGCATAGATATGTAGTGTGTCGCTTGGGTAGAAGATACGAACCGATTCAATTCCGCGGCCTTCGGGCCGCACTTATATCGGATGCATCCCTGAGTTTTTCAGAACAAATCATTAAGTTATAATATTTACAACGGAGAGTTTGATCCTGGCTCAGGATGAACGCTAGCTACAGGCTTAACACATGCAAGTCGAGGGGCAGCATGAACTTAGCTTGCTAAGTTCGATGGCGACCGGCGCACGGGTGAGTAACGCGTATCCAACCTGCCCCATAGTCAGGGACAGCCCGGCGAAAGTCGGATTAATACCTGATGTTCTCCCTTGAGGGCCTCTGACGGGGAGCAAAGATTCATCGCTATGGGATGGGGATGCGTAGGATTAGGCAGTCGGCGGGGTAACGGCCCACCGAGCCGACGATCCTTAGGGGTTCTGAGAGGAAGGTCCCCCACACTGGTACTGAGACACGGACCAGACTCCTACGGGAGGCAGCAGTGAGGAATATTGGTCAATGGGCGTGAGCCTGAACCAGCCAAGTAGCGTGCAGGAAGACGGCCCTACGGGTTGTAAACTGCTTTTGCCGGGGGATAACGGGCGCCACGCGTGGCGCCGTGCAGGTACCCGGCGAATAAGGACCGGCTAATTCCGTGCCAGCAGCCGCGGTAATACGGAAGGTCCGGGCGTTATCCGGATTTATTGGGTTTAAAGGGAGCGCAGGCGGCCTGTTAAGCGTGACGTGAAATGCCGGGGCTCAACCTTGGGATTGCGTCGCGAACTGGCGGGCTTGAGTGCACGGAAGGCAGGCGGAATTCGTGGTGTAGCGGTGAAATGCTTAGATATCACGAAGAACCCCGATTGCGAAGGCAGCCTGCCGCAGTGTTACTGACGCTCATGCTCGAAGGCGCGGGTATCGAACAGGATTAGATACCCTGGTAGTCCGCGCGGTAAACGATGGATGCCCGCTGTCG
>JAEEGL011989735.1_pt1 | contig 19182 bp, 16 predicted proteins | sample 9134231 | NCBI WGS metagenome assembly JAEEGL01 (sample SAMN16246548, study PRJNA631951) | gut metagenome | biome: gut microbiome; feature: rumen; material: fiber-attached | host: Bos | place: Iran: Karaj | collected 2018-10 | reverse complement strand
ATGCCCTCTGCATCGTCAGCAACCGCATGGACCAGATCCCTTCGAAGGACTCCATGCCCGGATCGCTCTATTCCGACCTTGCAAAGATTTATGAGAAGGCCGTGCAGCTCCCTGACGGAGGGTCGATTACGATCATAGCCGTCACCACCCTGAACGACGGCGACATCACCCACGCCATCCCGGACAACACCGGCTACATCACCGAAGGCCAGCTCTTCCTGCGTTCGGATTCCGACACGGGAAAGGTCATAGTGGACCCGTTCCGCTCGCTCTCGCGTCTGAAGCAGCTCGTGCAGGGGAAGAAGACCCGCGAAGACCATTCCCAGGTAATGAATGCAGGCGTGCGCCTGTACGCCGATGCCCAGAATGCCAAGACCAAGCTGGAGAACGGTTTCGACCTGTCCGACTATGACCTTCGCTGCCTGGACTATGCTAAAGACTATGCGGTGGAACTGCTCTCGATCGATGTCAACATCAAGATAGAAGAGATGCTGGATACGGCCTGGCGCTTGTTCGCCAAGCATTTCAAGCCGGAAGAGACCGGCATCAAGCAGGCCCTGATCGATAAATACGGCAAATGGCAGTAAAGTTCCAATATAACAAGACTTCGCTGACGAACCTCGGAAAGCAGCTCAAGGTGCGCCAGAGGGCCCTCCCTACCCTGAAGAACAAGGAGTCGGCCCTGCGCCTGAGCGTTATCCAGGCCAAGAAGGATTCGGAGAGGCTGGCCGCCGAACTGGAAGCGGCCATCCGGCGCTACGACTACCTCGCGGCCCTTTGGAACGAGTTCGAGCCCGGGCTCATACGCATCACCGATATCGACCTCAAGGAGGTGAAGGTGGCCGGCGTCAAATGCCCGCAGCTGGGCGAGATCCACTATGAGCTGGCTCCGTTCAATGCCTTCGTCAAACCCGCCTGGTACGCCGACGGCGTGCGCATCCTTCAGGAACTCACCCGCCTCGGACTGGAGAGCGAGGTGTTTGAACAGAAGCGCCGCATCCTGGATTACCAGCGCAAGAAGACCACCCAGAAGGTGAACCTGTACGAAAAGGTGCAGATTCCAGGTTACCAGGAGGCCATCCTCAAGATAAAAAGATATATGGAGGATGAGGAGAATCTGAGCAAGGCCGCATCAAAGATAGTTAAGACCCGCCACGCGCTGGAAGAAGAAGAGGAGGAAGCCAGATGATAGAGAAAATGACAAAATACTCCTTTGTGCTGCTGGATGCAGGCAAAGAAGATTTCCTCTCCCGCCTCCAGGAGTTGGGTCTGGTGGATATCACACGCTCGGACAAACCCGTGAACGAGCGCACGGCCGCGCTGCTGGACAGCATTGAGGCCGGGAAAAAGCGCATAGGCGAGATAGAATCCGGGTCCGATGCCACCCTTAAAGGCCTGAAGGATCATCTCGCAGCCCTGGAAAAAGAGGCTGCGGACCTGAAGGTCTGGGGCAGCTGGGACCGTGCAGCTTTAGCCGAGACAGGTGTAAAACTCCATTTCTACAGCATCCCTTCCAAGAACTATGACACAGGTTGGGAGGCATCCTACGCAGTTTTCGTGGTTGACAACGACGGCAGGACCTGCCGGTTCGTGATAGCGGGCGACAATGCCGGATTCCCCATCAAGGAAATTCCGGAACCCATCAGAAATTATTCCGATGCAGAATCCGACGTGAAGGCGGCTGCGGAAGATGTGAAAGCATACGCAGACGGACTTGAAGCCGCAAAAGCAGATCTTCCTGCAATGCAGAAGGAACTCGCCGGCCTCCAGGAGGATTTCTCCCGCGCCCTTGCTTCTGCCGCGGCCGAAGGCGCCGCAGAGAACCTGCTCGCAGTGTTCGAAGGCTTCTCTCCGATCGAGAACGACACCGAACTCGAAAAACGGCTCGACGCTATGGATGTCGTCTGGTTCAAGGACAAAGCTACGCTGGAGGACGATCCGCCCATTTCCTTCAGGAACAACAGGTTCGTGAAGATGTTCGAGTTGCTCACCGACATGTACGGCCGCCCGGCCTACAATGGTTTCGACCCCACTCCCTTCATCGCCGTGTTCTTCATGCTCTTCTTCGCATTCTGCATGGGCGATGCGGGATATGGGCTGCTGCTGATTGCCCTGGGATTCGGGCTCAAAAAGGCCCTGGGAGATATTTCCCCGCTGGTAATCACACTCGGAGTGGCTACCACGGTGATCGGTTTCCTCTTCCACACTTTCTTCAGCATAGATATAGCCCAGTGGCAAATGTTCGAGCCCATAAAAGGCATTTTCCTGCCTTCGAAGATTGCCGGTTATGACGGCACCATGGTGCTCTCGCTCGTAGTTGGTATAGCGCACATCTGCATAGCCATGGTTGTCAAGACCTGTGTCGCCACCAGGCAGAAGGGTTTCTTCGGCAGTCTCGGCACATGGGGCTGGACCCTGCTGATCGTAGGCGGGGTGATCGTGGGAGCATTCGCCCTTCTCGGAGTTATAGACAAGAGCCTGACCAAGATTATTATCATAGTGCTTGGCATTGTTTCCGCGCTGGGTATTTTCCTCTTCAACGACATCCACCGCAATCCCCTGCTGAACATAGGCTCAGGCCTCTGGGATACGTACAACGCTATTACAGGCTTGCTCGGCGATGTGCTGAGCTATCTGCGACTGTATGCCCTCGGCCTTGCCGGAATGATGCTCGGCAGTTCCTTCAACACTATCGGGCTGACTCTGCTCGGGGATGGATCCTCACCGGTGATGTGGGTATTTTTCATTCTCCTTGTCATTGTGGGGCATACGCTCAACATCGCCATGGCTGCGCTGGGAGCCTTCGTCCATCCTCTCAGGCTCAACTTCCTCGAGTTCTTCAAGAACTCCGGCTACGAAGCCACAGGACGCAATTTTAATCCGTTAAAGAAATAATAACAATATAAATCAACAGATTATGGAACTAATTCTAGGTTATCTCGGACTCGGACTGGTGCTTGCCCTCGCAGGCATAGGATCCGCAATCGGAACAACAATCGCCGGCAATGCAGCTGAAGGCGGGCTCAAGAAGCGCCCGGAGAAATCGGGTAATTTCATGGTGCTTTCAGCGCTGCCCGCTACCCAGGGTATCTATGGCTTTGTGGCATTCTTCCTGCTTCGCTCCATGGACGTGCCCGCAAAAGTCTTCGGCATAGGCCTTTCGGTTGGTCTTGTCTGCATGCTCTCCGCAATACGTCAGGGCCAGGTCTGCGCCAACGGTATAGTAGGTATCAGCCAGGGCCACGACAAAGTGTTCGTGCAAACCCTTATCTATGCGGTTCTGCCTGAATTCTATGCCATCCTGGGCCTCGTTTGCGCATATCTTGCATAGTTATGAAACGCAGGGACTTCCTCAAAACCGCAGGCGTCCTCGCAGCAGGATCCGCCTTGTCTTCTCCTCTGGCATCCGCCAGTCCCCTTGCATCCCCTGCCTCCGCACCGGTGGAGGGAGACCTCAACGACCTGAAGATTTTCAGGTCCATCGAAGCGCAGGTGGACAAGCCCGTCACCGTCATCATTATCGGCGCCGGCAACCGTGGCAGGACTTACTCAGGCTATGCCAGCCTCTACCCGAAGACCATGAAGGTGGTTGGCGTGTCCGACATCCTGGACCATCGTCTCAAGTACCTTGCCGACAAGCACGACGTGGCTCCCGAAATGCGTTTCGGGCACTACCGCGAAGTGTTCGCAAGCGGAAAGAAACTGGCAGATGCTGTGATCATATGCACCCCGGATGACAGACATTTCGAACCCTGCATGAAGGCCTTGGAGCTTGGTTACGACGTGCTTCTCGAGAAGCCCATGGCGCAGACCGAAAAGGAATGCCGTGCCATCCTGGCCCAGTCGAAGAAGTATAACCGCATAGTCGGCATTTGCCACGTGCTCCGCTATGCTCCTTATTTCATGGCGCTTCGTCACGTGCTCCGCAGCGGAGCCATAGGCGAGATAGTGAGCTTCCAGCATATGGAGCCCATACAGTACGCCCACATGGCACATTCCTATGTGCGCGGCAACTGGCGCAATTCCAAGGAGACCACCCCCATCATCCTCGCCAAGTCCTGCCACGACCTCGACATCCTGCGCTGGATGCTGGACAAGCCCTGCAAGAGTATAGTTGCAGACGCAAGCCTGCACCTCTTCAAGGCCGAGAATGCACCGGAAGGCGCTCCTTCACATTGCACCGACGGATGCCCTCATGAAGCCACCTGCCCCTATTCTGCAATCGACATCTACTGCAGGCGCAAGGCCCATCTGGGCGTATTCGACCTCCATGGAAACAGGGATCCGGAAGTGATCCTCCAGCGCCTCAAGGACCCCGCTTACAGCAGCTACGGACGCTGCGTCTATCATTGCGATAACGACCAGCCGGACCACTATGTGGCCGAAATGGTGTTCGAGGGCAATGAAACCGCCACCTTCTCGATGGAGGCATTCTCCCCCTATGGTGGCCGCAGGACCCGCATTATGGGCACCACCGGCTATATCGAGGGAGACGGCGGCACATTCACCGTCTATGACTTCCGCAGCGGCAGGAAGAACGTTTGGAACAGGAAAGTGTCCGAGATTCCCGAATATAAGGGATCCGGCCACGGCGGAGGCGACCTCGGCCTTGTCCGCGACTTCCTCGAAGCCGTCGGGCATCAGGATCCGGCACGTCTCACCAGCACCATCGAAGCTTCCATCGAAAGCCACGTAATGGGCTTCGCGGCTGAACGCAGCCGCAAGTCCGGCAAGAAGGAAAAGGTAAAGGTTTAGCGCCTGTAGATATACAGGATCTGACCTATACGGAGTTTGTCACTGCGCAGATGGTTCCATTTTTTAAGCTGGGCCACTGTGCAGTGATTCTTTTGTGCGATTTTGCCCAGGTAGTCCCCGCTCTTGACTTTGTAGGCGATGCGGGTCTCTCCCCCGCTCTCCTCTATATTCTTCAGCACCTGGGCGTTCAGCAGTTCGCCGGCACGGTGCAGATACAGTGAATCCTGGTCGGCGGAGAGGAAAGGCCCTGTCCATGCATAGGGAAGACTCAGTATGCAGGTGCCGCTGTTCCCTGGGATTATGTCGTGGGTGTACTGGGGGTTAAGGAGCTTGACAGTCTCGATCGGAACGCCCACCACCTCGTTTATCTGCCTGAAATGCAGGTTGCGGCGGATTTCGAAGGTATCGACCCTGGCAGGCATGCCCACGTCCGCCGGCTGCAGGCCGTATTCCTTTGCATAGTGGAAGGCGTACATAGCCCCTATGAACGCAGGCACGTAGCCCCTGGTCTCTCTTGGCAGATAGGGATAGATGCTCCAGAAATCCGTCTTGCCTCCGGCGCGCTTGATGGCCTTCACCACGTTGCCCGAGCCGCAGTTGTAGGAGGATATCGCCAGGTTCCAGTCCCCGAAAACGCTGTAGGCATCGCGCAGGTACCTTGCGGCCGCATCGGCCGACTTTTCAACATCCAGACGCTCGTCCATGAAAGAATTGATCTTCAGCCCGTAGAGCTTGCCGGTGCGGTACATGAACTGCCAGATGCCCATAGCCCCGGCCCTGGACTCGGCCGTGGGATTGAGGTTGGACTCGATGATGGACATGAACTTCAACTCCAGCGGAAGGCCGTATTTGGCGAGTTTCTCCTCGAAGATGGGGAAATAATACAGGCTCCGGCCCATCATGGACTGCATGTGGCGGGGCATCTTTTCGGAATAGAGGATCATGTAATTCTTCACCGTCTCGTTGAACGGGATGGTGATGTAGGCATTCATGGCCTGAAGGCGGCGCATCAGTTCATCGTCCGACACCCTGGAAGTAAAGTGCGCAGCATCCATGTCGTATTCGGATGCCTCCTGGTAATCAGCGCTAAGCCTCTGTCTGTACCATAGGTCTATAAGGCTGTCGGAGAATTCAAGTTGGGCTGCAGGCGGCGCTTGCCCGGGTTCAGGCGCATCGGATTCTTCTTCCACAGCCACAAGCGAGGCCTGGAGACTGTCCAGGCGGGCCTGCAAGGCAGCCAGCTCGCGCTTCAGCGCTTCGTTCTCAGCCATGAGCGCCTTCTTGCTCTGGGCGGAAGCGGGCACGATGGAAGCAAGCAGCAGTATGGCCGTCAGGAATCTTTTCATATCAGAAAGTGAAACCGAGTCTGAGGCCCAGGGCGGCGCTGCCGCCTCCGAAAGCATAGCTGTTGTCCGTAGGTATCAGCACGGGATCCACGGACAATGCAAGATCGTCCGCCATGTTGAAATCGTGCATGTAGGCGAACACATTGGCATCTATTACCTGAAGCAGGTAGAATCCGGCGATGGCCAGCACGGAATAATCCCGGTAACGGCGATATACGTTCCTGTAATACAAAGCCGTTTCGGCCGAAATGGGGCCTGTGTATGGATTCTCCGTGTCGGTCGCTTCCTTGTAGATCCGGCGGAAGCGCTGATAGTTGGTGCGGTTAAGGGAATAGAAATGAAATGAGCCCAGAAGGCCTCCCCAGTAGATGGGAAGCTTCCAGGTCTCGCCATTGTAGATCTGGCCAAGTCCGGGCACGAGAATAGAATACAGAGTGGCTTTTCCTGCGCTCGGGAAATCTGCATCATAGCAGATTACCTCATCCAGGCCCATGGCCCAGTAGGTAAGGCCGGCCCCGGCAAAACAGAGGGCTGAGGCTTTGCTGTTGCCCTGATTCTTGAAATAGAAGCCTCCTGCAACTCCGCCGATGAGCCCGGCATAAACGATAGGAAGTTTCCAGTAATCCCGGTTGTACATCTGGCCGGTTCCCGGCATAATTGCCGAGCCGAATGCCATAGTGCCGGGTTTCAGGGGGTTTTTATGGGCTATTCCGCCGAAGAACTCCTTGAAAGAGAACATCGTGTCGGTACTGTCTTTCGGGGAATCCGGATCGTCGTTGTAGCTTTGGCTGAAGGCTTCTTCCTTGAACTGCGCACGCGCCGGAGCGCCGGCGGCAGCGGCCACCAGCAGCAATACGAGTATGCACAGAAGCTTCTTCATCAGATATCCGCCTTTTCCAGAGCCTCCAGAAAACGCTGCACCTCCTCGTCGGAAGCGAACTTCACAGTTATCGTTCCCTTGCCGGAAGCGCTGCGGCGGACTGAAATGTCGTTGGAGAAGAATTTTCCGATATGCGAAAGCATCTTCGAGTACTCGGCCGGGAGCTCAGTCTGCACGGGAGCCTGCTTGCGGGCGGAAGGGTTCTTGAGGTACTTGCGCACCAGTTCCTCGAGCTCGCGGACACTCAGGCCCTCCTTGATGACCAGGTCGCAGAATTTCTCCTGCGATGCGGCATCCGGCAGGCCAAGGAGCACTTTCGCATGGCCTACGCTGAGCAGGTTAACCTTAAGGTCGTGCTGTATCTTGACGGGGAGTTTGAGAAGACGAAGGGTATTTGCCACGCTGGCGCGCTTCTTCCCCACCCTGTCTGCCATCGCCTCCTGGGTGAGGCTGCATTCATCTATCAGGCGCTGGAAACTGAGAGCGGTTTCGATCGGATCGAGATTCTCGCGCTGGATGTTCTCCACGAGAGCCATCTCCAGCATGCCCTGGTCGTCCGCTTCACGGACGTATGCCGGAATCATGGACATCCCGGCCATTCTGCAGGCCTTGAAACGGCGCTCACCGCTGATTATCTGGTAACGCCCGTCGGATACTTTGCGGACGGTGATGGGCTGGATCAAGCCGAGCGTGCGTATGGATGCAGCGAGTTCGTCGAGAGCCTCCTGGTCGAAGGCCATGCGTGGCTGGAAGGGATTGGCTTCCACCTTCTCCATCGGGATGCGGAGCACGTCGGATGCATCCTGCCTGGGGCGAGCGCCTGCTATCTCCTTATTGACATAGCCGACCGGCTTGCGGAACTGGTCAACATTCACTTCTTCTCCAAGCAGGGCGCTCAGGCCCTTGCCGAGTCCGCGGGGTTCTTTACCTGCCATTTCGTTTCTCTCCATTTCTTTCGAGCACCTCGGCGGCCAGACTCATGTAGTTGTTGGCGCCGTTGCTCATGATATCGTAAAGGATGATGGGTTTGCCGTGGCTGGGGGCTTCGCTGAGGCGGATATTCCGCTGGATTATCGTGCGGAAAACCATTTCCTTGAAATGATCCCTCAACTCGGCGACAACCTGCGTATGCACCTTGGTGCGGCCGTCGAACATGGTCACAAGGAAACCCTCGATGGTAAGGTCCGGATTCACTTCTCCCTGCACAAGGCGTATGGTCTGAAGCAACTTTCCAAGGCCTTCCAGAGCAAAGAACTCAGGCTGCACCGGGATTATGACGGAATCGGCGGCGGTAAGGCAGTTGACGGTAATCAGCCCGAGCGAAGGGGAACAGTCTATAACTATGTAGTCGTAGCGGTCCTTTATCGGCTCCAGCACCTTCTTGAGAACGGATTCCCGCTGGGGCATGTCCAGCATCTCGATCTCCGCGCCAACCAGATTGATGTGGGAAGGTATCAGGTGCAGGCCGGCCATCTCGGTCTGGATCAGGGCGTCTTCGATGCCGATCTCGCCTATCATCACCTCGTAGAGGGTGCGCTTCTGGCCATCGTCCGGCGAGAAGTTAAGGCCGGAAGTAGAGTTGGCCTGAGGGTCTGCATCGATGATCAGCACCTTCTTCTCGAGCACTGCGAGAGAAGCCGAAAGGTTGATGGCGGTAGTGGTTTTGCCCACGCCGCCCTTCTGGTTTGCTATGGCGATAATCTTTCCCATACCGTATAATTCTGTCAATCTACAAATTTAACAAAAAATTTGTTTACGGCCCAATCGACGATGCCGGATAATATCCTGGCAATTATTATTCCTGCAAGGGCTCCCACGAGGATGTCGCCCATAAAGTGCTTCCCTACATACACCCGGCTGATGCTGACTGCGGCCACCCAGAATACCAGAAGGCCGGCCAGGAGCCTCTCCCTGCGCCCGCCGCCCCATTTGCGGAGCAGATACAGCACGCTGGTCGCTATGGCTGAACAGGTCGCCGCGTGGGCGGAGAAGAATCCGTAACGGCTGCCTCTCCTTTCCAGGACATGAAGGCCGTTGTCCGTCATGTAATCGTCCCAGCATGGACGGAAGCGCTGACATGCGTTTTTCACAAGATTCGCTATCTGGTCAGCAGCGCCGACTGCGAGCGCCACGGTAACCAGGACCAGAAGGGTTTTCTTCCATCCCAACCTGCGCCAGAGATACCATATCAGAAGAAGATAGATGGGAATCATGACTACCCGGTTGCTCAGCACAGGCATCACCGCATCGGTAAATGCTCCGCTGAAAGCGTTGACCGCCAGGGTGGCATTCCTGTCGAGCATTTCCAGCCAGCCCGTCATTTCTGCAATGCCCTCCACAGCATATCCAGAAGGGGTTTCATCCCTTCTCCGCTAACAGAAGATATGAATACGTGGGGAACGTCCTTTGGCAAGGAAGGCTCGATTTCCTTCTCTATGCTCTCGTCTATCATATCGCACTTGGTGATTGCAAGCACGCGTTCCTTAACCAACAGTTCGGGATTATAGAGCTTGAGTTCGTTAAGAAGCGTATCGTAGGTGCCGGGGATGTCGTCTTCATCCACCGCCACCATAAAGAGGAGCACAGAATTGCGCTCGATATGGCGCAGGAACCTGTCCCCTATCCCGCGGCCCTCATGGGCGCCCTCGATGATGCCGGGGATATCTGCAATCACGAAAGAGCGGTTGTCGTAGTATTTGACTATTCCGAGGTTGGGCTCGAGAGTAGTAAAGGCATAGTTTGCAATCTTGGGCTTGGCAGATGTAACGGTGGCCAGCAGGGTGGACTTGCCGGCATTTGGAAATCCTACAAGGCCCACGTCCGCAAGGAGCTTCAGCTCCAGGATGAACCATCCTTCCTCCCCTTCCTCGCCCGGCTGGGCAAAACGGGGTGTCTGGAGCGTGGCAGTCTTGAAATTGTCGTTTCCGAGGCCTCCGCGGCCGCCTTTGCAGAGGATGCGTTCCTCTCCGGCTTCGGTCAGGTCCATCACCACCTCATCCGTCTCGGCATCTTTCACCACTGTGCCCACGGGCACGTCGAGGTATATATCCTCTCCGTTCCTGCCGTGGCGCAGGGCCGCGCCGCCTTTCTCGCCGTCCTCGGCAATCACGTTCTTGCGGTATTTCAGATGGATAAGCGTCCAGAACTGCGGATTGCAACGGAGGATGATATGCCCCCCGCGGCCCCCGTCGCCACCGTCCGGCCCGCCTTTGGGCACATATTTGGCCCGAAGCAGATGCGCGCTCCCTGCGCCTCCGTGCCCGGACGCGCAGTGTATTTTGACATAGTCTATGAAATTGGATTCTGCCATAATGTGCAAAGGTAAGTATTTTTGCAGGATTTTTTTAACTTTGCATTTGTTGGTAGTTTTTACAAGGAGGTATTATTTATGGACAATTTCACACAAAAGTATCTGGAAGGTTTCATGGCCGGATTGATCGCGCGCAATCCGGGTGAACCTGAATTCCATCAGGCGGTACGCGAAGTAGCGGAAAGCATCGCGCCCTATATTACCGCCAATCCCTATCTCATCGACCAGAAGGTCCTTGAACGCATCGCTGAACCTGAGCGCATCATCATCTTCCGGGTTCCCTGGACCAACGACCGGGGCGAACTCCAGATCAACCGCGGCTTCCGCGTTCAGTGCAACAGCGCGCTGGGTCCGTACAAAGGCGGCATCCGCTTCCACCCCAGCGTGAATCTAAGCATCATGAAATTCCTCGCTTTCGAGCAGACTTTCAAGAACAGCCTCACCACCCTGCCCATGGGCGGAGCCAAGGGCGGATCGGATTTCAACCCCCGCGGCAAGTCCGATGCGGAAGTGATGCGTTTCTGCCAGAGTTTCATGACTGAACTCAGCAAGCATATCGGAGCAGATACCGACGTTCCCGCCGGCGATATCGGCGTGGGCGGACGCGAGATCGGATACCTCTTCGGGCAGTACAAGCGGCTGCGCGATGAATTCACAGGCACGCTCACCGGGAAGGGGCTTGCGTGGGGCGGATCCCTCCTTCGCCCGGAAGCGACAGGATACGGCCTCTGCTATTTTGCAGAGCAGATGCTTGCCACGAAAGGGCAGAGCTTTGAAGGTAAGACCGTGATTGTTTCCGGAGCCGGAAACGTTGCCCAGTTTGCCGCCCAGAAGGCAATGCGACTTGGAGCTAAGGTGGTCACCATGTCCGATTCGGACGGATTCATATACGACCCTGATGGTCTGGACGAAGAAAAATGGAAGTATGTCTTCGAATTGAAGAACATACGCCGTGGGCGCATAAAAGAGTATGCGCAGAAGTACCCCGGCGCTACTTATTATCAGGGTGAACGCCCCTGGCGCATCCCCTGTGACATAGCTCTCCCCTGCGCTACGCAGAATGAAATTGAAAAGACCGATGCGGAGAATCTGATCAAAGGAGGATGCATCTGTGTCGCGGAAGGCGCAAACATGCCTTCCACTCCCGAGGCCATAGAGATCTTCCGCAATGCAAAGATCCTTTACTCCCCCGGAAAGGCATCCAATGCCGGAGGAGTGGCCACATCCGGGCTTGAAATGAGCCAGAACTCCATCCGCCAGCACTGGACCGCGGAAGAAGTTGACAGTCACCTCAGACGCATCATGTCCGACATCCATGGCGCATGCCTGAAATACGGCACCGAGGAGGACGGCTACGTGAATTATGTCAAGGGGGCGAACCTCGCCGCTTTCATCAAGGTGGCGGGGGCCATGCTCGACCAGGGTATAGTTTAATATATGGCAGGGAACGCAACACTGATGAGCCGACGCATCCGCAGGATCCTGCTGGTGTGCAACAACTACGACAATTTCTCACTGGAGGAGGACGGCAGCCTGGGCATGCGCATTTCGCGCGAGTATTCCGAGTTGAACCTCACCAATCCCCCGGTGTTCGAACGCGTTGAAACCACCGCGGAAGCCCTTGGACTCGTTGCCGGAGGCGAGCGTTTCGACCTCGTCATCACCATGTACAACGTGGGCGAGGTGGATGTGTTCGATTTCGCCGGGAAGATGAAGGAAAGCGACCCAGACACTCCCATAGTGCTGCTGACCCCCTATTCCAAGGAAGTCTGGCGGAAGATGCAGGACCGGGACCGCAGCAGCATAGACTATGCTTTCTGCTGGAGCGGATCCACGGACCTAATCATCGCCATCATCAAACTCCTGGAAGACCGGATGAACGCCGACGATGACATCCTGCAGGGCAGCGTGCAATGCATCCTGCTTGTGGAGGACTCCGTCCGCTATTACTCATCCTACCTCACCCTGCTCTACAAACTGGTGCTGCAGCAGAACATCGCCGCGCTGAAAGACGCCCTGAACGAGGAGCAGCAGGTATTCCGCAAGCGCGCCAGGCCGAAGATACTCCTCGCCACCAACTACGACGACGCCGTCGCCACCTTCGAGCGCTACAAGGAGCAGATGCTGGGGGTCATCTCCGATATCGGCTTTGTGCTGCACCGGGGTGACAGGTCCTCGGACGAGAAACTGGATGCCGGCGTAGATTTCTGCAAACTCATCCGCCGGGAGGTTCCCAAGATGCCCATCCTGATGCAATCCTCTCAGGAAAGCATGCGCAGCGTGGCGGAGAGCCTTGGGGCTGGATTCCTGATGAAGCGTTCGAAGACCCTCATCCATGAACTCGGAGAGTATATAGGACGAGAGTTCGGATTCGGAGACTTCGTGGTGGCCGACAGCAAACTCCACCAGATTGCGCGCGCAGACGACCTCCAGGGCGCGGAGCGCATAATCTCCACCCTGCCGGGAAATTATCTGGCCGAGTTGCAGGCCAAAAACTACATCTCCCGCTGGCTGCTGGCGCGAGGCATCTTCCAGGCCGGAAATGCCATCAAATACACCAGCTATCCCGATACGGAAGCCCTCCGAAAGGACGTAGTGGCCAGAATCCACGAATACCGCATATCCCAGGGGCTGGGCGTGGTCGCCAGGTTCATCCCTGAGACCTACAACGATACCATAGGTTTTGCGAGGATAGGAGAGGGTTCCATCGGCGGAAAGGCCCGCGGCCTAGCCTTCCTCAGCCATCTCCTCTACAAATACAATCTGTACGACAAGTGGGAGGACGTGCGGCTCCTGGTGCCCCGCACCCTTGTAATCTCCACCGACTACTTCGACCGTTTCATCCTCGAGAACGGCCTGCAATACGTGATAAACTCCGACCTGGCGGACAGCGAGCTGCTCACCCAGTTCGTTTCTTCCACCCTGCCGGCAGACCTCGTGGATGCCCTGCGCATTTTTATACGCCAGGTGGACAAGCCCCTTGCCATACGCTCTTCCTCAAAGCTGGAAGACTCTTACTATCAGCCGTTTGCGGGAGTGTATTCCACATACATGATTCCCCGCACCGAGAATGAAGACCAGCAGCTTCGACTGCTTGCCAATGCCATCAAGAGCGTGTATGCTTCAGTGTATTACGCATCTTCCAGAGGATACATCACCGCTACCGCCAACGTGATCTCCGAAGAAAAGATGGGCATCATCCTGCAGGAGATAAGCGGGACTGAAGACGGAGGCTACTTCTTCCCCACCCTGTCCGGAGTGGCCCGGTCGGTAAACTTCTACCCGGTCGGCTATGAGAAGGCCGACGAGGGCATAGTCAAAATAGCTTTCGGCCTGGGCAAGGCAGTGGTGGACGGAGAGCAAGTGCTGCGTTTCTCACCCTTCTACCCTAAGAATGTGCTCCAGACCTCCACGCCGGAACTCACCATGCGGGATACCCAGCAGGTCATGTATGCCCTGAACCTTCTTCCGGGCAAGTTCAAGACTTCGGTAGATGACGCAGTGAACCTTGAACGCATCCCCATATCGGACTGCGGGAAGTTCCGCGAATTCGCCAAGGTGGTGTCCACCTATGATTATGAGAATCAGCGCATTGTGGATTCTCCTATGGCCAACGGGCCGAAGGCGGTAACCTTCGCCCATATATTGCGCTATGGCACCTTCCCTCTTGCAGAGATAATAAAGGAATTGCTTCAGATTGCGGCCGATGAGATGAAGTGCAGCGTGGAGATAGAGTTTGCGGCCGATCTGGAGAACCGCCTGTTCCATCTGCTTCAGATACGTCCCATCTCTTCGGACAGCATGAAGACCGAGGTGGATTGGAAGAGTATAGACGAAAGCAACGCTCTGATAAGTTCCTCCTGCGCTCTCGGAACCGGTTGGATTCCGGATCTTTCAGACATAGTGTATGTGCGGAAGGACGCTTTCGACAAGATGCGCACGGCAGAAATCGCCGCTGAACTTCGCATTATCAATTCCAGGCTCAGGGACGAGGGGCGGAACTATGTGCTGATAGGCTACGGACGCTGGGGTTCCAGCATCCCTACCCTGGGAATTCCTGTGGTATGGAGCGACATCTCCGAAGCCAAGGCGCTTGTGGAGTGTTCTCTGGCAGATTTCCGTATCGATCCCAGCCAGGGGTCCCACTTCTTCCAGAATCTCACGTCGTTCAACGCGGGTTATATTTCGGTGGACCAGTTCGCAAGGGCGACGGATTACATAGATTTCGACTGTCTTGAAGCGATGCCCGCCGTAAGTGAGAGCTGCTTCGTGAAGCATATACGCCTCGATACACCCCTGCAGGTATGTGTGGACGGACGTAACGGCAAAGCAATAGTAAAGCAGTGAAGAAGACCATCATAGCCCTTATCCCGGTAATCGTGCTGATAGGACTTCTCGCCTTCGACATCAGCATACTGGGTAGCGATTCGATCCAGGGCGCCAGCCAGGTAGCCCTGCTGTTTGCATCCGGCATAGCGGTCTGGCTTGCCATGTGGCTGTTCAAGAAGCCCTGGAGGGAATTCGAAGAGGCGCTCAAATCGAATATTGGCAATGTTACTTCGGCGATAGTGATACTGCTGCTGATCGGAGCCATCTCCGGCACATGGACCATGAGCGGCATCGTGCCTACGATGATATGCTATGGCGTGAAAGTTCTGTCTCCCTCCTTTTTCCTGCCGGCCGCCTGCCTGATCTGTGCTGCGGTATCGCTGATGCTGGGCAGTTCCTGGACTACCATAGCCACCATAGGCGTGGCGCTTCTGGGCATAGGGAAGGCGGAGGGCTTCAGCGACGGCCTGATTGCCGGCGCAATCATCTCCGGGGCATATTTCGGGGACAAGATCTCTCCTCTGTCGGATACCACCGTGCTGGCATCTTCCATCGCCGAGACTCCCCTGTTCACTCACATCCGCTACATGATGGTGACCACCGTGCCGTCGTTCGTGATCACGCTGATAGTCTTCACGGTGATCGGCCTGGTGGGCATTCCCGATTCCCCTGCGGACATGGGAGCCTTCACCGGCATCATCTCCGCCAGATTCCATATCTCCCCCTGGCTGCTGATAGTGCCTCTTCTAACGGGCATCATGATTGCCAGGAAGATGCCTGCGCTTATCGTTCTCAGCCTGTCCGTAGTGCTGGCGGCTATCGCTGCCGTGGTTTTCCAGCCGGAAATCATCCGCGGAATAGGTGAAAGCGCAGCCCTGAAGCACGGGATCGAGGGCCCTCTGAACGAATGGAAACTGATGCTCGCTGGCACTGTGGAAAGCATATACAATTCCGTTTCCCTCGAAACCGGCGACGCCACTGTAAACGAACTGGTGTCTTCCCGCGGAATGATAGGCATGCTGAACACCATCTACCTGATTATCTGCGCAATGTGCTTCGGCGCCTGCATGCGCGCCGGGGGCATGGTAGAAACCATCATGAGGGCCATGCGAAAGTTTACCGGCAACCGCACCGGACTCGTGGCGTCCACGGTCGGCACCGGCGCAGCGCTGAACACCCTGGTATGCGACCAGTACCTGGCCATCATGCTGACTTCCAACATCTTCAAGGATATCTACGAGGATGCCCGATACGAAAACAGGCTTCTGAGCCGTTCGGTGGAGGATTCAGCCACGGTAACTTCCGTGCTCGTGCCATGGAACACCTGCGGCATGACGCAAGCTACCATCCTGAGCACGCCTACCCTTGTATATCTGCCTTATTGTTTCTTCAATCTGATCAGCCCGCTGATGAGCATATTGGTGGCGGCGCTGGGTTACAAGATCTTCAGAAAGAAGTCCGAAGCCTGACGACCTGCTGGCATCCTTGGTAGCCGGTGGCGTCGAAATGGAACGCAGCCGTTATCTGAAGGCTTATCTTCCTGGTGATGTTCGGCGCCCAGATCAACTCTGCCCGGTTATAGAATCCCCTGTATGTATTTTCCCCGGGATAGAGGTCAGAGGCATAGATACCCCCTTCCGGGGCAGGATAATCGTAATAGTGATAAAGGTCCTGCCCTGTGTAAACGCTGTTCTGAAGCATGATGCTCTTCCTGCGGGCGCGGAAGATGAATTCAGCCCCAACGGGGATGGTCGGGTCGGCGTCGATTTCGCGCGAGCGCTGGTAACCGGCAAGGAGTCCCGCCTGAATGGATAGTTCATCGAGAGCTTTTATAGTCCTTGATGCATCGGCTTTGACCCAGGGATTTATCAGGTGGTTGTCGATGACGTTCCTGGCTACCGCGGATGTGGCATAATGGTAGAAACTCCCGGACCAGCCTGCTGTGAGCCAATTGTTTACAATACCGGTCCCGGATGTGAAAATCTGAAAACGCTCACGGGTGGCCGCGCTGTACCTGCCCATCCAGTCGCATCCGAGTTCCGCGGATAAGCGGGCATTGCCGAGCCTCAGCAGCATGCCTTCCATATTGAAATCGTAGAAAGTCTGGGCATCGCTCCAGATTGCCCTGGAATAGCCCCCCTGCACGAACCTCCGCGGGAAAATGCCTGCAGTTCCTTCGAACCAGAACTTTTTTCCCACATAGCCGGCATGATAGTAGATGGAAATCTCCTTGAAAGAATCGGCGGGTTTTTCAGCGGAACCCATGCTGCGGAGGATGTCCGTACCAAGCATCAACCTATGCTCCACCGCACGGGCCGATTTCTTGTTCTGCACAAACTCAAAACCGATTTCAGGCACCAGCAGAGCGGAAAACAGGGTTTCCGATTCCATGTATTTTTCGTGGGCTACGTCGAACTCCCGGTTATCGAAATAGAAATCGAAGTATTCGTCATGCACGAACCTCTGCCCCAGCGCCGTCGCTGCAGCAGAGACAATTAAGAATATGGATGCTGCCAGGCGTCTCACTATAAGGTATCCATCGTGGCGAAGACGCGCTTCTGCACTTCCTCAATGGTGCCAACGCCATCGATTTCGTGATAAATCCCTTTTTCTTTGTATATGTCGATCAGGGGTTCGGTCTTGGCGTGATATGTTTTGATGCGGTTGGCGATGGTCTCGTCGGAAGCATCGTCGGCGCGGCCTTCAATGAGGGCGCGGCCCTTGATGCGGGCTTTGATCTCCTCGTCGGGAATCATGAGGGAGATGACACCCGTGACATATTCGTCGCGGGCTTCAAGCATTTCGTCCAGGTCCATTGCCTGCTGGACAGTGCGGGGGAATCCGTCCAGAAGGAATCCGTTGACCTCGGGGTATTTGGCGAAAGTCTGCGCGATCATCCCTTCCACAACCTCGTCCGGCACAAGATTGCCCTTTTCAATCAGGGCTGCTGCCTGCTTTCCAAGCTCGGTGCCGGCTGCAATCTCGCTGCGCAGGAGCTCTCCTGTGGAGATATGCTTGAGATTATATTTCTTGACCATGGGAGCCGCGTGGGTTCCTTTTCCGGCTCCGGGAGGGCCGAACATAATGAAGTACTTCATATCAGTTTATTCTAGCACGTAAATATCTTTGAGGTTGCGTCCGAGTTCATCGTAGTCCAGCCCGAATCCGACAATGAAACGGTTTGGAATCTCGGCGCCGACGTAATCCAGTTTTTCCTTGCCCTGGAAGACCTCCGGCTTGAGGAGCATGGTGCATATGCGGACGTCTTTCGCGCCCATGTCGAGGAGTTTCTTCTTGAGGGCGATGATGGTATTGCCGGTATCCACGATATCCTCGCACACGATGACCGTCTTTCCAACAATGTCCGTGCTGAGAGGCATGGTTTCCTTGACCACTCCGGTGGAGGTCGTGCCAACGTAGGAAGACAGCTTCATGGAAGCGAGTTCTACAGGAAAGTTGATTCTCTGCAAGAGTTCACCCGTAAACATGATGGATCCGTGAAGGACGCAAAGCAGCACCGGGATATCCTTTTCGGCCTTTTTTGAATAGGAGTGTTCAGAATCGCAAAAATCTTCGTTTAGTTTAACTGCCACTCCGTCAATGATTTGCGAGATTTTCTCGTAGGGGATGAAAGGGACGAAAACCTTGTCGTGAATAAATACTTTATCCATAGTAAATGAATCGATGCATAAAGTTACAATTTTTTCCCGATACGGAAACATAAAAAATCTTTTCGCTATACATTTATTTGATTGACATTGATATTCCCACGAGTTAAATTGGCGGCCATGAAGATATTGATGTCGTTGCTGGAAGCCGTGCTGCTCCTCACCGGGGCCGGCAGCGCGGAAGAGCTTGCAGAGAGCGAGTTCGAACGTTTCGAGGCCCTGGCGGCCCATCCCGTATGCATAAATCTGGCTTCCGCCGGAAGGCTTCGGTCCTGCGGCCTGTTCAGCGAGTATCAGGTCGCGAGCATGCAGGATTACCGGGAGCGGACCGGAGACATCCTTTCGCTGGCAGAACTCGGCACGGTGCCGGGCTTCACTCCTGAGTTGGTTTCGGCGCTGGCCTATTTCATCTCTCTGGAAAGCTACAATCCTGCCGGAGCCCGGAATAAGACCCGCATCCGTCAGGAGGCCATGGGGAGGATGACGGTAAAAAAGGGCTCGGCACCGCATCAGGATGCCAGTGTCGCTTACGCGGGGAAATACCATCTGGAGGCAGGCGAAAGGGCGGATCTGTACCTTTCATGGAAAACCGGGCCTACCGCCAGCCTGACCATGTATGGCCGCCGGCCTTGGAAACTGATTGCGGGAGATTACAATGCGCGTCTTGGGCAGGGCCTGCTGGTCTGGGACGGTTTTATGCTGAGCGGATATCCTTCCGTCTCATCCTTCCGTCGGAATGCATCCGGACTCTCTGGCACGGGCTCCTTCTCTCCGGGAAGGCGCGGAATTGCGGCTGCATACGATGGGAGAAGATGGCAGTTTTCAGCCGGGATTTCTTTGGGAGAAAGCGCCGGATCGGGCATCACGGGCGCAGTGGGATCGGCATCCTGGCTT
>JAEEGL012742016.1_pt1 | contig 19183 bp, 13 predicted proteins | sample 9134231 | NCBI WGS metagenome assembly JAEEGL01 (sample SAMN16246548, study PRJNA631951) | gut metagenome | biome: gut microbiome; feature: rumen; material: fiber-attached | host: Bos | place: Iran: Karaj | collected 2018-10 | reverse complement strand
GTTTTACAGAAAATTATTCACGATGACCAGAAAATTTAACCCAGAAAATTTAAATTTTCTGGTAATTTTCTAAAAATTTTTGTTCCGTCAACAGCAGCTTGCTGCTAAAACAACATAGTTTTAATTATTCACAAGGCTCATCAAGCTAAAGCAAGTCGTCGAACTGAGGTTAAATTAAAAGAAAATTAAACCTGTAAATTAATTTCTTCGCAAAGCTCAGGTGCTACGCGAATCCTGAAAAAATTTATTGCTCATTTGCTTTCCCAATAATATACTTGCGCAAGCGAGCCTTTCTCTTGGCTTTGCCTGCCAAACTGCAATCTTCTGCGTCTCAATCAGGACAGAAGCACACAAAGAGCGACAGAAAGTCTCAACAATCTTGTCCGACAGATCCTTTTTCTACACTTGATGAGCCGATAAGACGGTTTATTGGGCCATGAAGCTCGAGGAAACGGTTAATTAAATTATGACCTTCACGCCTTGTAGATGAGAGGCAAATGCCGAAAATGGCATCAGAATGATAGTTTTACGCGTCTTAGGAGGCAAAAAAATAATGATTTCTGTACGTTTTTTGTTACGGCATCTGTGGTGCTGTTAATCTTAAAATTTCGTACATTGTTGGAAATCAGCTTATTAGAAGATATTAAACTAAAGACCGAGCATGGACAGGACAGTACGGACAGAAGGACAGTTGAATTTTTGGGAATCAAGAAACTTCTCTATTCTTCTTTATCTTTACTTATAACTATCTTATTATTAATTAATTATAATATATAATATATATATAAATAGAGATAATAGAGATAACTATATTACAAAAATACATCTGTCCATCTGTCCAACTGTCCGCTACGCTCGGCCAAGAAAGACTACTTCCCTATAAGGCCTTTGAGACCATTACACAACTCTTCGCACACCTCGATGGCAAAGATGTCAACGCTAAAGTCGGCATCCATCTTCAGAGGGTAGAAAAAAGATTAATGTATAAAATGACAGAATAACATGAAAAAACGCTGAAAAGAAAAATAAAATTTGGTTATTTGCCATAGATTCATTACTTTTGCAAATGATATCATTCTAAAAGCTTATGAAGAAACTATTACCTATACTTTTTCTGTTATGCTCCGTAGCTGTATTTGCAGAGGAGGAAGAACAGGAATTGCCTGTAGAAAGGGGAGGAATGTCTTTCCCCAGGGATTATTCTCGTACCTATCTTGTTACTGGGGATTACCATGCTTGCAATACCCTCTATTTATCATATCGCCAAAAGTAAAGGGAAAATCAACAGAAAAAATAAGGTGTGGTGGATAATCATTAGTATATTGGCTGGCATTGTGATAAGTCCTGTTATTTCATTCATTATCCTGCTTCTTTTGAGCATACCTGCTATAATATCAATTGTTTTGGGGATATGATGTATCTTTCCGCCTAAATTCAAAGACTATGAAGATAAAGAGACTATTCGGTTTGCTCATAGCGAGTATCTGGGCTGTTTCGGCTTACGGTCAGGTGAGCGATTTGGAAAAGCTGAAACAGGAGGGGCGTGACCTCTTTGACATGGAGAAATACCATGAGGCTTTGACTAAATTCAATGCAGTTCTGAAGATTTCGCCTAATGAGCAAGAAGCTCTGTATGAGAAGGCCTACTGCCTGTCAAAACTAAACGCAAACAGAGAAGCAACAGAGATTATTGAAGGAAGCATCAAGAGAGGCGAAGGAAAATATTCCCTGCTAAATGAATATAACTTGCTCGGAATGCTTTACAGCGATGAAGGTCGCCAGTTAGAGGCTATAGACTGCTATGAGAAGGCTGCGACTTTCCTTGGCTCAGCAAGCAACACCATACAAGCAAAAGTGTATTATAACCTGGCAGATCAACTGTTCAGTTTATCGGCAGAGAACAGAGAAAAGAGGAAAGACTGGGAGAATGAGGCATTGAGATATTCGCATTTGGCTATCAGCTGCTCTCCTAATTGCGGTCCTGCATACTATATAGTTGGAAACATAATTTCTAATATGGGTGCATTTCATCAGGCCTTAAGTGCTTATTTAATGTACGCTCTATACAATAGTGATGCGCCACGCTATATAGAAGACGACCTTGCGACATGGAAAAGCATGGGATTAAAGATGGAATCCGGTGACAGGAGTATAATTACATTCAACATTGTCAAAGAGCTAATGCGGAACAAGCCTTCTGAATATGGCAAGCTGTATGATATTTTTTCTGCAGCGTTTGAAGTGTCGATGAATGACAGTACCGACATCCCCATTCCCGTATCATACTCCTATGACATCTGGGGACAATCAATTTTCCCTCTCATTGCAGAACTGTCACGCAAAGGACTGTTAGAGTGCTTCCTTCATCTTACGTTGGCTAATACAAGGAATGACAAGGGTGTTATGGCTAACGACCAATGGCTGATGGAACATGAAGAAAAGTATAAAGAATTGGGAAACTACCTGTCTGAATTAAGAATCTTCAATTCAGACTTACGCATGGGCTTTATACCTGAGCCTTTCGACTTCAAGACGGCAGAGGAGGCGCATAAGCATATCACCGATGTAATGGGATGTTGCCAATACTATATAGAGCATTTATCAGATGATCCGAAGATGGGAGAAGCCAGGAAATACATAGCATCATGGAGTGCTGTGGCATCTGACGTAAATATCAAGATCGGACCAACAGAGGCAAAGCTTTTCTCTCGCCATCCGGAATTTCAGGCATACTATCATGCCGCTTGTTTGTTTTATGCACTAATGCATAATGAGAAAACCTTTACAAAAAATGCTTATACTGGTGGATTATATGTGATTATCGGAGTATATAATCGCCTAAAGGAGCTGAAACGTATTGCTAATGATGAGGAACTGGAAAAACTTTGTGACATCTCAAAGAATGATAAGGACAGTTTCAATAAATACGTAGAAGAGAATTATAACAAGATTCATTAATAAAAAAAGCCGCCGGAACCCGGTGGCTTTTTTTATTCTCTTTTCACAACGGCGGTGCCATTGAAGGTGCTGATTTCTTCCGCAATCCTGTTGAGGTTATGAAAGATGCTGTAGTCGGTTTCCTTTGGGATGCCGTTTACATCGCCAATTGTTTCGGGAGACCAGGGGGCAAGGATGAGGAGGGAGCCGTTCTCACAGGCATGGAAACGGGAGGCTTCGGGCTTCCAATAACGGGAGATGGGTTCTTTCTGGATATGGATGAGGGGATAGCCGCTCTCTATACAGCGTTCCTTTAAAAAGGATGATATTGCCGATACTTAACCTCAGTTCGACGAATTCATGGCAAACGCATCTCCGATGCTGAACTGACAATAATTTTTCGCAAAGCTCAACAAGCTATGCAAGTCATCGAACTCACGTTACTTACATCCATCCTCTCTCCCACCTCTATCACGCCGTGGAAGTGATCGGGCATACAGACGGCGGCATGAAGGGTGATTCTACGGCCTTTGGAGGCCTGAATGGCAGCTGTCTTGCGCCATTCATCCATAACGGCAGAGCCGAGGGATGAGAGGCTGACGGAGGGATTACGGACATCCATGTTAAGTTCGCCAAGCAGACAATCACGATTCCCCACCACAAGGGTGATGAGGTAAATGCCATTGTCGTAATAATCATGGCCGGAGTTATGGGGACGGTAGCTCATGAACAGGTGCGTTTATTCTATCAGCTGTTCTTCCGATAGCTCTTTACTGCCCATAGAGCCATGAAGAGACCGATGGCGAGGAGGGCGAACACCTGATGAGCGATATGCTGGAATGATCCACCACGGATGAAGACGGTACGGATGGCATCTATGAAATAGTGCATGGGATTGATATACGTGGTGAGATATGCCCACGACGGCATGGAGCGTGTGGGGGTGAAGAGTCCGGAGAGGAGCATAAGGGTGACTACGAAGAACCACATCACGAACATGGCCTGCTGCATGGTGTCGCTATAGTTGGAGATGATGAGTCCGAATGACGAGAAGAACAAAGCCAGAAGCATGGCAAGCACATAGATGAGCCATACAGGTCCTGCCGGGGTGATGCCATAGACGCCCCATGCCAACAGCATACAGACGGTGATGACGAACAGGGCGATGAGCCAGTAAGGGATGAGTTTGGCAAGGATGAACGCCCACTTAGATACCGGGGTAACGTTGATCTGCTCTATCGTACCCGCCTCTTTCTCGCCCACGATATTCAGCGTAGGGAGGAATCCCGTCATCAGCATCATGACAATGGCGAAGAGAGCCGGAATCATGTAAAGCTTATAGTTCTGTCCCTTGTTATACAGATTGAGGGTGGAGAGAGCCTCTATGGAAACAGCGCCCTGCTGCTGAGTGAGAATCTGTGAGAGATATGCAGAACCGATAGAGCCCTTGGTTCCGTTTACGGCATTAGCGGCAATGAGATATTTCCCGTCGCGAATCTCAAGGATGATATCCGCCCTACCCTTCTCTATATCCTTCATGGCATCGGAATAGGTGGCTTTCTGTCCGCCAAAGATGAAATAGTTGCTGACGGCAACCTGCTGAACGAGCCGTGCAGACTCCACGGTGTGGTCGGTATCAACCACATCGACCACGATATTCTTCACCTCCATCTGCATCACACACGGCATGACGCACATGATGACGATGGGGCATATGATGATGAGACGGGGCAGAAACGCATTACGGCGTATCTGCAGGAACTCTTTCTGTATAAGATATCTGATCATAGTCTTACATTAAATTTCTTCAGCGCAATGGTGAGCAGCAATACGGTCATGCCGGCCAAGACCGACACCTCGTAGGCGACATCTTCGATACCCACACCCATTATCATCAGTTTGCGCATAGCCTGGATATAATAGCGTGGCGGTATGACGGCAGAGATATATCGCAATATGACGGGCATGGATTCTACAGGAAAAAGCATTCCGGAGAGCATGACAACAGGCATGAGCAGCACCATGGCCGAGAGCAAGAGGGCCACCAACTGCGTCTTGGCGATATTAGAGATAAGCAAGCCCAATGAGAGGGCTAACAGTATGTATAACGTGGATACGGCCAGTATAGAGACTAAGGAGCCTGCCAACGGCACATCCAACACGAAACGCGCCATGAGAAGGATGGTGATGAGGATGGCGAAAGCCAATACCAGATAAGGCACAGCCTTGGCTATGATGACCATCAGCGGCCGTACAGGCGATACGAGCAGCACCTCCATAGTACCCTTCTCCTTCTCGCGCACAATGCTTATGGATGTCATCATAGCACAGATGAGCATAAGCAGCATACCCATGATGGCAGGCACGAAGTTGTAGGCCGAGCGCATCTGAGGGTTGTAGAGCAGTTTTGTGTTCAGCAAGCCCGCACGTGAGGGATTGGGCGGTGAAATGGTCTGCTGGGCATAGGCTGTCCATTGCTGCGCCATATTAGGGTCAGAGCCATCGACAATGAACTGTACGCCTTTTCTCTTGCTTGCAAACACCACCGCCATGTCAGCCTTCTGACTGCGTATAAGCCATTCTGCCTCTCGCGGTGTAGCTACGGTATGCGTGATAACGAAATATTCCGACTGGGCAAGGCGTTCCACAGCCTGTCGGGTGGAATGGTCGCTATTGGCTGTTACCACCACCATGCGCACGTTCTTCACGTCGGTAGTGATGGCAAAACCGAAGAGGAACATCAGCACGACAGGCATACCGAAGAGGATAAGCATGGTACGCTTATCACGCAGTATATGCTTTGTTTCCTTGATGACGAAGGATATAAACTGTTTCATAATGCTTCAAAATTAATCGCTGCTTCTTGTTGCCTGTCTGGCTAAATAGGTGAAGACGTGGTCCATGTCGGGCTGATTGAATTCCTTTTTTAGAGCGGCAGGCGTACCCATTGCCTTGATTTTCCCGTCAACCATGATAGAAATACGGTCGCAGTATTCAGCCTCATCCATATAATGAGTGGTCACGAAAACGGTGATACCACGATGTGCAGCCTCGTAGATCAGTTCCCAGAACTGATGTCGCGTGGCAGGGTCAACACCGCCTGTAGGCTCATCGAGGAACACCACACCAGGCTCATGGAAAATAGAGACGGAGAAAGCCAGTTTCTGTTTCCAGCCGAGGGGAAGCGAACTGACAAGATCGTCCTTGTGATCCTCGAAATGCAGCTGTCGAAGCACCCGGTCGGTCTTTTCCCTTATCTCCTTATCCTTCATGCCGTAGATGCCGGCAAAGAGTCGGATATTCTCTGCTATGGTAAGGTCTTCGTAGAGCGAGAAACGCTGCGACATATATCCGATGTGTCGCTTAATCTGCTCGTATTCGGTGCGGATGTCGTAGCCCACTACCCTACCAGTACCGCTCGTAGGCTGACTGAGTCCTGTGAGCATGTGCATGGCAGTTGTCTTACCGGCACCATTGGCACCGAGGAAACCGAATATCTCACCCTTCTTCACGGTGAACGAGATGTCGTCCACGGCATGGAAATCACCAAAGGCCTTGACAAGATGAGAGACCTCAATCACATTCTCGTCTTTTGTCTCCGTGGTTTTCTCGTGCTCGATGCCAGGAGGATTGAAGACGTCCTTAAAACGGTCGAGGATAATATCCGGCGTATCGATGTCTCTAATCTTCCCGTGGTCAAGGAAAGCCACACGCTCACAGCATCTCACCTCGTTGAGATAAGGAGTGGATGCCACGATGGTGATGCCGCGCTCCTTGAGCATAAGCAGCATATCCCACAGTTCCCTACGGCTCACAGGGTCAACACCCGTGGTAGGCTCGTCGAGTATTAACACACTTGGCTGATGAACCAAAGCACAGCTCAAGGCGAGTTTCTGCATCATACCACCCGAAAGAGCCCCTGCCCTACGGTCACGGAAGCGTTCTATCTGCGAATAGATGGCCTTGATAGAGTCGTAGCCCTCTTCCACGGTTGTATTGAACAGGGTGGCAAAGAACTTAAGGTTCTCCTCCACGGTGAGATCACGATAGAGGGAGAACTTGCCCGGCATATAGCCGATACGACAACGCACGTCACGCATCTGCTTCACTACATCATAGCCATCAACAGAGGCGTTGCCCCCATCGGGCAGCAGTAGCGAGCAGAGAATACGGAACATAGACGTCTTTCCCGCTCCGTCGGGACCAATGAGGCCGAACACCTCACCCTTACCGACGGAGAACGACACATCATCCAATGCCCGCACCTTGCCGTAGTTCTTGCTTATGTTGGTTACTTCTATTGCGTTCATGGCAATTACGAATTACCTTAGTACTAATTCTCCGTACATTCCTATCTTTACAAAGCCATCATTCTTTATTGCCACCTTGACGGCATATACGAGGTCGGCTCTCTCGTCATCGGTAAGGATAGTCTTAGGGGTGAACTCAGAACGTGATGATATCCACGAGATGATGCCCTGATACTCCTTACGATTGCCGTCGCCATAGTCGGCAAGCACCTTCACCTTTTGTCCGATGCGGATATCCTGCAACTGAAGAGAGGTTACGTATGCACGCAGATACATATTCCTGGTATCGGCAATCTTGAACAACGGTTTGCCAATGCTGACGAACTCACCCTGCTCCACATATTTCTCAAGTACGATACCCGTTGCAGGACTTACGATATGACACTTGGAAAGCACGTCACGCAACTGCTCAATCTGAACATCGGCGGCAGCCGTCTGTGAGTTGAGTGAAGAATGGAGAGTGGAGAGCGAAGATATCTGGGCATCAAGCTGCTTCTGGAGCACCTTTACCTGACTGCTCGCATCGTCAAGCATCTTTGACGGCACAGCACCGTCAGCCACCAGTTCCTTATACCTCTGCTCGTCTTGCTGAGCTTTTTCCAACTGCTGGCGTATAGCGGCTATCTGCCGTTCCGTATCGGGTTTCTGACTCTGATACACCTTCTTCGTAGCACTTAGCTGCTGAATCTTCAGCCTCGTCTGTGTAGTATCAATAACACCCACTTCCGTAGCAATAGCTATACTGTCACCTTCGTTAACGCCGAATGTCAACAGAGCGCCACTCTGCTCTGCAAAAACAATGGTCTCCGTAGCCTCAAACGTACCTGTGGCATCAAATTCTTTCTTGTCAGTTCCGCAAGCGGTAAGGACCAACACAGACATTATAAAAACAGGAATAGAAAATATTCTTCTTGACATAGCAATATTATAATTGTTTATTTAATCATACATTTCCTTTAACATCTCAATCTCGTGCACCGACATCTGCACACGGGCGGCATTCTCAGCATTAATCTCACGAACAAGATCCGTTACCTCTATGATACCGTGCGAGAGCTTCGACTCGGCAGACTTGCGGACAGCAGAACGGAGAGAGATAATCTCCTCATCGGCAGCCATCAGTTTTCTGAAGCGCTCTATGTTGTCGTTCTGCTGAATCTGCTCAAGGTTGTTGTTGAAGAGGAACACCTCACGGTTAGACTCCGTAAGACTGCGCTGCAACTGCAGTTTAGCCTTATCGTTCTTCCTTGTATACAGGGCACCTATGTTCCACGTCAGGCGGGCACCTATGATACCGTTCAGACTCCAGTCGTGGCTCATCATGTCCTCAAACATATTCAATCCCGGATAGCCATAATAGCCTTGAGCAAAGACACCGAGCTTGGGTTTCATGGCAGCGTCCAAGGCCTTCTCACGGGCATTCAGTAAACCTATCTGGGCATCAAGAGCCGTAAGCTCAGGTCTCTGCTCAGAGCGTTTCCTTGCCCCCTTATAAGGCGCAACGGGTTTCCTTACATCCCTCACCTCTAAGCCGCAGAAGGCAGACAGAATCCTCTGCAGCATCTGTTTCTGGGAGGTTAGGTTCGTTGCCTGCTGCACGGCATTCAACCGCTCGGCCTTCACGCTCTGCAGGTCACTCTTAGCCGCCGTACCGCTATTCACCATTGATGCGAGTTTCCGCTCATTACCCTCAAGCAGTTTCTGCAAGTCGCTGTTGAGCTTTATCTGCTCGTTGAGCATGAGCAAAGAGAAATACATCTCGTTCACGCGCTTGTGTATCTGGTACATGCTCACATCATTCTGCGCCTTCTGAACAGAGCCCTGCTCACGTGCTATTGCTTTCTGACTACTCAAGGCTCCACCGTCATAGATAGTCTGGCTGACATCGACACCTATCTTGTACTGGTCTTTCCTGAGTCCCTTCATGTCGATGCCCATGCCCGTCATCATAGATTTCATCTGGTCGGGCCACGATGGCACATCACTCTGATAGGTGACTTGCGCCAAGGCAGACACCTGCGGAAGCCACCCCTTCTGGATGTTGTCAACCGTAAGTTCCGTGGTCTTGTCAATAAGTCCATACTGCCGTATCAACGGATAGTTATTCTCCGCTGCACGCTGACACTCTTCCAGCGTCTGCGCCTGTAGCATGATAGGCAACATTATCAAACCAATAAATATCTTTCTCATTTTGCATAAAATTTGTTTTCTGTTGCAAAATTACATTTATAATTTGAGATTTTAATTATCTTTTAGAATAGAAAGATGTTCTTTTTGTTCGATTTATTCAAAAATTGAGCATTATTCCACGGAAAATGATTATCTTTGTCGTCAGAAAGTGGAGAAAAGGCTAAAGGCTAAAGACTAAAGGCTTATGACTAAGGACTAATGGTTGAAGTCTTTCGAGTTTTGACCTTTGACTTTCGACTTTTGACTTTAGCCTTTTGACATAAAAAGAAATGAACAAACAACCTAAATTAATAGATATGTTGCGCATGCGTGACATATTCTCGCCGCACCTTGCGCAAATACAGGAGAAAATATTCTTAAACGGGGAACTCGCTATGGTTCATGGCGACCACAGCGTGTTCCAGTTACTGATAAACCATAAGCCGCCTTTCGTGATTAACGATTCCCGCCTTGGCGTCATAGTGCAGGGTGAGGCTGACATAAACATCAATCTGCAAGATCGTCATATCACAGCCGGCTCGCTATCATATATAGGTCCAGGCACCATTCTCAATCCCATACGCCTCTCCGACGACCTTCTGATCTTCGGTATCGGTCTGTTTGATGCCTTCCCAATGCCCTTCGCCCCGGGACAGATGCCATCGGCATTCAACGGTCAGGTGCGCGATTTCCAACTACCTGTTGGAGAGAATGACATCAGCATAGCCAAAGATATTCTCAACACCATCTGGCACACAATACACAGCGTTGACTATCACCGCCCCACGGTAACAGCCCTCGTGGCGGCTCTGATGAACCACTACGACCACCTGTTCCATAAGTATAGTGACATGCAAGCCGCTTCACGCTCACGAGAGCAGACCATCTTCGACCGTTTTATCCAACTGGCAGGACAGCATTGTGCAGAGCAGCACCAGATAGGCTACTATGCCGACCGCCTATGCCTTACGGAGCGCTATCTCAACACCATCATCCGTCAGACCAGCGGCATCACAGCAAAGGAATGGATAGACCGCGCCCTCATCACACGCATCAAGATAGAACTGCGCCACACAGACAAGCCCGCCACGCAGATAGCAGAGGAGATGCACTTTGCCAATCCCTCCTTCTTCTCGAAATACTTCCGTCGCCTCACCGGCATGACACCATTGGAATATAGGCAATTTGACAATTGATTACGCCCAAACTATCAGAATCATCCTACCTTCAACCTCCCTTCTTCCTCTTATGCTGCTCTTATGTTGCTCTTATGTTGCTCTTATTCGAAATGGGAGCTTGAAGTGAACGAAAAAGGAAGGTGTTACCCTTCCTTTTATGCTTTTTACTCCCAATACAGGATTTCGCGATTGATGTCCCACTTATGGTCTTTCGGGAAATCATCGCCTTCCCACGCTTTCTTGGATGTCCATTTCTCGTATGGAGCGGTCCAGAAGGAATCGGTTGGAGGAAGGCCGAGAGCCATGAAGGCGAGGGAGGTCATGTAGAGAGAGCCGTTGTTGGTGTACCAGTCGGCTACGTTTGGATGAGAGCCAACGAAACCAATGGTGAGGAATCCACCTGCGTTATAGTTACGTGATAGAGGTGAGACATCCTTTGCCGGGTTCTCAAGCTGTCCGTAGAACATACGGTTGGCTACGGCTGTGAGGGCAGAGCGCACCTGTCCTTCGGAGAGTTCCTTCGGGAGCCGTTTCTGCCATGCAAGCATAGCCAAAGGCTGGAGAGTAGCCATGCGGTAAGGAATGCTTCGCCCTACAACAGGGAATGTGCCCTCAGGAGAGATGAAACGCTCAAGGATAACACTCCACTTCTGCATACGCTTACGAACCTCATTAAGACGGTTCTTAGAGCCACGACGCTTGCCATTCTTGTCGAAGATTAGGTAACCACCGCTTCCCCCACTCTTCTCTATCATCTCAAGACACTCGCAATACATTGGCTGGATGACGTATGAGTTGTAGTAGTCGAAGGCGAAGGAAGGACCGTCGCTGTAGAGGCCGTCACCAATATACCACTCCTCAACCTTTGATAGAGAGAGCTTGACGCGATATGGGTCGTAGTCGGCACCTACAAGCTTGAGGAAACACTCTTCCATGCCCACGAAGAGCAACCAGTTGGTATATGGAGGGTCATAGCGACGAAGGCCTTTTATCTCCTTTATGTAGAGATCCTTTGTAGTCTTTGGAAGTGGCACCCAGAGGGAGTCGTAGCCACGGAAAAGGCCTTCCACAACGTATGCGCCATCAACGAGAGTCTGACCGCCATTCTCCCATCCGAGACGGTCGGGAGAGTTAGGATCAACAGCATTGATGATAGCCTTACGTGTCCATTCACGAAGTTGCTTACGCTTGGCAGACTCAGGAGTGTCGTCATCAGGAAGATTGAGCCAAGGGGCAAGACCTGCAAGGAGGCGTCCGAAAGCCTCCATATAGGCTACTTTCTTGTCGCGGTTGTCCCATGTAGGCGAGAGTTCGAGGTTCTTGTTGCCGTTGGCGGTATCCATAACCTGCTGAAGCTTACCTTCAGCCATATTCTTCATCACGGGTTCTGCCATCTGATACATGATATCCACCCATACCTCGCGGTCAGTCTTCTGAGGTTGTGGTTTCTTTGCAAAGGAAAGCATTGGTACTAATGCCAGGAATAATAGAAGTCTTTTCATAATTTATGGTTAAGTTATTCGTTTACAATCATATTTTAACTGTTTTCTTACGTACGAGCACACGCTTGCCATTCACCATCTTATATGTAGAAATGACCTTAGTACCCATAGGTGCACGTATGGTGTCTTTTTTCTTGTTAGTATAGGTAAGAACTTTTTTATCTGCCTCTGCTCTTGCACGAGCATATTCCTGTTCTCTCTTGGCATTACGAAGTTCCTCCTGTTGCTTAGTATAGTCGGCAAAGGTCTGTAAGGCGGGATCAGCAACCATCTTTATTTTAGGGTTACAACCGTAGAAGACTGTATTATTGATATTGCCGACAGATTTCTGCATGTAGAGCATTGGCGAGTCGCTACATACCGTAACCTTCCCCAGACTCATGCAATGTGAGAATGATTTTGCATCTATGGTTCTGACACTAGGAGGCAGAGTTATCTCCTCCAATGAACTACAACCAGAGAAGGCACGCAGACAGATACGATAGGTATTCTTTGGGAGGATGATTTGCCTTAGATTATGGCATTCTTCGAACATATACAGACCTATCTGTCCTTCTATGGTTTTGGGATAGATATAGTAGACAGAATCTTCCTTGACAACCCGTAATTCCCTACTATCATCAGCCTTAGCTTCACAGAAGGCGTTCCATTCGCTATCCGTCATTCGAGCTAAATCATAGACCTTACCTTTCACAGTCCTTCTGAAATTGACATAATTGGCATTTATGACGGTATAAGGAACGGAATCGGCGACGATGGTAGCCTCGGAAAGATCAAGCGAAGAGAGTATGCCTTTCCATGAGAAATAATCCTTAGGCTCATAACTGCCAGCCATTCGTCGAATGAGACGGATATCGGCTCCATTAATCTTTCCGATGATTTTCAGGGATGAGATATTTGGATAATCCTTCTCGCTGAGAAGGGAGGACAAGGTGCCTGGAGTCTCTATGGTAACTGTACGGTTGATGTGTGTTGCAGCATCATCGGGGAAGATATTCAGCAGGGCGGAATTGATGAATGAGTATTCGTTAATATCCTTTCTTACAATAGGGAAGCGATACCAGCCGTCGTAGGAACCACCCCACCCCATATTGAGGTGGAGGAAATCGGCATACATTCCGTCGCAAACAAACACATGATGACCTCCCGTGAGGATGCACGGACAGCCTTGATTAAGGTCATTGCGTATGAGATTAACCATTGTATATTCATTTACACGAAGGCTGTTAACAAGGAACATGGCTGGCGAATAGCCGAAATTCCTGACCAGGGCACGCTTGAAATCGCGGGAGTTGGAAGAGGTTCCATCATAACCATATTCGGAACAGATGGCATGGCCTACACGCTTCATCAGAGTGTCGAGCGCAGTATCGTGGGGATAAAAGTAGTTATAGACATTGTTTAACTTGCCCCATGGGATGGTAGCCCCTTCGAGATTGATACTGCGAAGTTTCTTTGCATCATCCATGTAACAGAACTCGCCTTGGGCCTTATCCGGCCATTCGTGGTACTTCATAAGCTGTCCTACGGCTACAGCACCGCATCCGTAGAGACACGGACGATTATGGTCATCGTGAATTTTACCGATTCTCGCCTGATACCAACGTATGGAACTAAGCATAGGCCTGATGAATATGTTTGGGCGCTCAGAAGGTTGCTCCTTCGGAATCCTGCCTTCGTGCATATCCTTAATCAGATTGTCGTAATATGCAAACATGTGCATAAACGTCATGTTCTCGCGTGCCTTTGAATGCCATACTCCTATTGAGAAGGCAAGTACCTGATCGTTGAGCAACGATGCATAGTCATCACGAGCCATCAACAGGAATACCTCTGCATCTATATCATTGAAGAAGAACAGGTGCTCGGTATATTCCTCCAGTTGTAGGCTCATATTCACGGTAGCGCCCTTATCGTAGAGGAATTCCTCCGCAAAATGGCGTGCAAAGCTCACCTCACTTCTTGATGGCTTCTCAATAGCAAGACTGAGGGTGCTTAGCAGGAGTAATATGAGGGTCGGAACAAATCGTTTTATATAGTTTGTAATCGACATTTGGATTATGTGGCCGTTATTACTATTTTGCTTTGAGGGTGATAAGGGTGATTTCCGGGGTAGCACCGATACGCATTGGCATGGTGCCGCCAAGACCGATATTCACGTATAGGTTATGGTCGCCGTCGGTGTAGAGGCCGTCGTATTCATCATAGATGAAACGGGCAACAGACCAGCCGAGTACACGGAATTGTCCGGCATGGGTATGACCGGAAAGCGTGAGGGAAGGACGCCCTTTAACGATTTCTCCACGCCAATGGGTTGGATCGTGGGTAAGAATGATAGGATAATGGCCTTCCGTGCCCTCAGAGGCTTTTTTAAGGTCACCACGGGTGATGATGTGATGAATGCCCATGGACTGGTTCTCGCAGCCGATGAAGGAGACAAATGAGACCCCTTTCCCCGCCCTCCCGAGGGATGGAACAGATTCGGAAACGGGAAGGTCACTATGAGGATTGGAGTTGATAGTTCCGAAAGCGGAATTAGGCTTATTGTAGCCCCTTGGGAAGACTGGGCAGTTGTCGTTAAGGAGAAGTTTCCATCCAAGTTCTTCTCTCTGCATACGCTGGAGGTCGGAAATCTTATAGGCGCGATCCTTATCTGAAAGGGAGCGGTTGTAAGGCAGATAGTCATGGTTGCCCATGATGCTCACCACACCATTAGGAGACTCCAGTTTGCTGAGGATTGGCACGAAAGGTTTCAGCTCGCTTTCGTCGAGAGATACGAGGTCGCCGGTGAAGACGATGGCATCGGGCTTAAGGGTGTTTATCTCATTGACGATACCGAGAAGCTCGTCCTCATGGCCTACCCAACCATCAAGGTGGAGATCCGAAATCTGAACGATACGGAAGCCGTCATACGCTTTTGGCAGCCCCTTACAGGCAATTGTAACAGACTTCACCTCGTGGAAGTATCTTCCGAAGAAATAGCCCCAGACGAAGAGAATCAGCCATACGCCTATCATGCCGAGAGCGGTATAGCCGAACGGCTTATAGGCTATGGGATGATGGGTAATAAGGGATATTGCCTTTGCTATAAGATAAATCAAGTGTGGGAGTAGCGCTACCCCCACACTGATTAAAAGGAATGATATTATAACCATATAGATTTTTCTCACAGTTATTTATTTTCAGGCTTGATGACAAATGAGAAACTCTTCTTGCCCTTGAGCATTACACGATACTGAGGCAGAGCCTGTCCGTTCTTGCTCCAAGAGTCAACACCACCAACACCTGCCATCTCACCATCGATATAGAGATTGACGAACGGAGACTTCTTCACATCGCTCTGATGACGCTGCTCCTTGTCAGTACCTTCGTCCATATCGGCAACGGCATAGCGGATAGCAGACATAGCTCCGAGAGGCTTGCCCTCAGCAGAAGAAATCATGAAGCCCTCGCCAGAACGGTCAGACTGCTTCCACCAGCGTATATCGGTCTTTGTGCCCGTTTCCTGTGGACGGATGTATGGGAAATACTGCTCATCTACATTCTGAACGTAGATACCCACGTTCTGGGCATCGTTACGGTCGTTATAGTTCTCGATAGGACCACGACCATAGAACTTGCTCTGATCCATAGAAGAAGGAAGTTCCATAACCATACCGAAACGGAGCATCTGCTGTGCTATGCTGTCGTTCTCCTGTTCGAGAGTCTGAGTAACGATAACGGTTCCGCAAGGCTTGATATCGTAGGTAAGGGTGAGATTGTCGTGAACACCCGGGAGATTATACTCAGCCACAACGGTAACGCTACCATCCTTCTGCTTCTTACCACTAATATTAGTAAGGTTCATATCAGGATTATTCCAAGCCTTGAGATCACGCTGTAGTCCGGCACCCATATCATTATCGGTAACGGCACGCCAGAAGTTCGGACGGATGCTGCCTTTATCGCCAAGGATAGCCTTTCCGGCAACGGCATAGGAAGTTATGAAGCCATTTGACTTTGAGAATTCGAGATTGATGTTGTCGCCACTAACGATGAGAGCATCAGATTCTTTTTTGTTGACAACATTAAGCTTAGCCTTCTGGCCCTTTGAGTTGGCATTTTCATCGGAACAAGCGCTCTGAGAGTCTTTAGCATTGACAAGGAACTGCTGATGTGCAACCTCATAGCCTGCAAGAAGAAGACCGTCGGCAGTCTTGTTGCGATAAGAAACATTGAGGAACACTTCTTTCTGCGCATCTTTCAGTTCTGCTATCTTCTGGGCGACAGGTAGCTGATAGGAATCCTTAGTCTGAGCCTTGATATTGATATCCTTCACAGAACCGTCGAGAACAACCTCGCCATCGGCGAGAACCTGCCAATAGAGATCCACGTAATCGAGAGTACGGAAGAAATTCTCATTGAACACAGTCAAGGTAGATTCGTTGAGAGAACTCCATATATTCTGATAGTGATAGCCAACCTCATAGATCTGAGGGCTTGGCTGACGGTCAGGCTGGAGGAGTCCGTTACAGTTGAAGTTATTGTCGGACGGGTCATAGCTGTTGTAATCACCTCCGTAGGCATATATCTGAGTGCCGTCAGCCTGCTTCTTGTGAAGAGCCTGATCAATGAAGTCCCAGATATATCCACCCTGGAACTTAGGGTACTTACGCACGAGGCTCCAATAGTCGCGGAAACCGCCGCAAGAGTTACCCATAGCGTGAGAATACTCACATTGGATGAGAGGCTTCTTGTTCTTCTCGTCCTTAGAGTATTTCTCTGAACTCCACTGAGAGAAATACATAGGACAGAAGATATCCGTTGCATCACCACCATGACAAGCCTCATACTGCACTGGACGGCTTGGGTCAACGGTCTTTATCCAATCGTATGCAGCCTTGAAGTTCTTGCTGTAACTTGTCTCGTTACCAAGACTCCAAACAATGATTGCAGGGTGATTGCGATATATGTCGATATTGTGCTGGTTACGCTCAAGGATAGGCTTTGCAAACAACTCATGATTTGTAAGTGGATCCTTATGATAGAGGTATCCGTGACTCTCGATGTTAGCCTCAGCAGTCATATAGATGCCATATTCATCACATAGGTCATACCATACAGGATCATTAGGATAGTGACAGGTACGAACGGCATTGATATTAAACTCCTTCATGCGCTTGATGTCCTGAATCATACGTTCACGGGAAACGACATAACCACCGTCAGGATCAAGCTCGTGACGGTTCACGCCCTTGATATATACAGGCTGACCATTGACAAGAAGCTGAGAGTCCTTGATTTCCACCTTGCGGAACCCGACTTTTGTTACAGCATAGCAATATGGATCATCAATCTTTATTGGTTTCTTGGATTTCTTATCAATAGAGGTAGCAAATGCCTCGGTAAGGAGTTTATATAGATAAGGGGTCTCGGCTGTCCATTTCTTCGGATTGGTGACACGTATCTCAGCAGAAACAAATGTCTGACCTGGCTGTACCTTAACCTGTTGCTTTGCAACCTCAATACCATCAGCATCATAGAGAGTATAATTTACAAGCCCTACTTCCTTGCCTACCTTCGTCTCAACACAGATAGCGCCGTCGGTATAAGAGGCATCAAGATCTGGAGTAACTACGATATCCTCGATACTCCTATTCTTCTCACGAGCAAAAAGATATGAATCACGAGCAACACCAGAGAGGCGCCAGAAATCCTGATCCTCGGTCCATGAGCCGTCACACCAACGCATTACCTGAAATGTAATCTGATTCTCACCAGCCTTCACATAGTCTGTGATATCAAATTCTGCCGCCACCTTTGAATCCTCTGAATAGCCTACGAAACGGCCGTTCACATAGAGATAGATACAAGACGTAACGCTACCGAAATGAGCAATGACCTGCTGTCCACTCCACCCAAGAGGGATATTGACGGTCTTACGGTATGTACCTACGTGATTATCCTTTGTTGGCACCTCTGGAGCCTGCTTGTCAAAATGGCCACGCCATGCGAAACCCACGTTGACATATTCCGGATCGCCATAGCCGTTAAGTTCCCAGATACCAGGGACTGGCATTGTCTTCCACTTGGAATCGTCATAATCTACAGAGAAGCAGTCGGTAGGACGCTGATCGGCATTCTCTACCCAGTTGAATTTCCAGTCGCCATGAAGAGAAAGGAAATTCCTTGATTTTGTCATGTCACCCTGCAAAGCCTTATCTTTACTTTTATACACGAAGAAATCGGTATGCATAGGGAAACGGTTAATCTCATTAATAGAGAGATCGTGCCAGCACTTGTCGATAAGTTCGACACCTGGTGTTGTTGCAGGCTGCTGCTGTTTTGCAGCCGTCTTTTTAACAGCGGCAGGAGAAGCCGCAGAAAGCATTAGGGCCGAAGCCATAAGATAAATTGTTTTTTTCATTTATGGTGTTTTTTTATTTATTCAGGAAAGAGATACTACTTTGACAGAAAACGATAGTATTCACATGCGGCAAGGAGGAAAGCGCCAGTACCGAAGTTGGTTACGGATTCTTGATCAACCACCTGTCCGGGGATAGCCTTTTCACCGATAGGCTGAACATAGCCAATGGTATTATTAGGCTGAAGGGCTATGGTTGCGAGATATTCCCAAGCCTTCTCTGCTGCAGGGATATATGTTTTTGGAAGAATACCGTTATTGATACCCCAGAAGAGTCCGTAGCAGTTGAGGGCCGTTCCAGACGTCTCACGTCCGGGAGCCTGTTCAGGATCAAGGAGAGAGCGTGTCCAATAACCTTCCTCCTGCTGGCAGGCGACAAGAGCCGCAGCAAGCTTTCGGTAATATTCTATTATTTCTTGACGATGTCTGTAATTCTTTGGGAGATCCTTGAGAACCTTGGCAAAAGCAGCTATTACCCATCCGTCGCCACGAGCCCAGAAGTCCTTTTTCCCGCTTTGAGTCTTATGTTTAGGATATACATATTTTCCATCACGGAAATAGAGACCAGTCTCCTTGTCGTACATGATAGAATTGCAGTATTTCCAGTTCTCATACATCTTGTCGAGATAACCCTCATCGCCAGTAAGGAGATACATCTTAGTCATGACAGGCATAACCATATAG
>JAEEGL010259630.1_pt1 | contig 19183 bp, 18 predicted proteins | sample 9134231 | NCBI WGS metagenome assembly JAEEGL01 (sample SAMN16246548, study PRJNA631951) | gut metagenome | biome: gut microbiome; feature: rumen; material: fiber-attached | host: Bos | place: Iran: Karaj | collected 2018-10 | reverse complement strand
CCTTGTGTCCGTTTTCTTCCCATCCGGTTAAGGCCGAGAGGCCGGCCGATAGAGAGACAAGTGGCGGCTATGGCGCGGGGGCGCACCTCTTCCCATTCCGAACAGAGAAGTTAAGCCCCGCCGCGACGATGATACTGCGGGAGACCGTGGAAAAGTAGTTCGCCGCCCACCCTTAACGGGAACCCCGACAGCACAACGCTGCCGGGGTTCACTGTTTATAGGTCTACCTATTCTTCGAAAAACTCCTCCTTGAAATTCACAAAGAACACTCGCTCCTGTGCTCGGGTCAAAGCCGTGTAGATCCAGCGTAGGTCTTCCACTTCCAATGTCTCTTTTTGGTTCAACGAGGAATCGATAAAGACGGTGTTCCATTGCCCGCCTTGGGTCTTGTGACAGGTGAGGGCGTAGGCGAATTTCACCTGCAAGGCGTTGAACCAGGGATTCTTCTTCATCTCCTTGTAGCGCTCCCTGAGGTTCGGGATGTCCATGTAGTCCTCTTCGATGGCAGCGAACAGCCGTTTGTTTTCCTCTTCTGTCAAAGATGGGCTGTTGCTGTTCAATGTGTCCAATAGGATCTTTGCTTCCAAATTAGGTGCATCAGGATAGTCAGTGAAACTTAGTTCCACATCGGCAAAGCGGAAACCGTACATCTCATCGAAATGCTTGATTTTCCTTATCTCAGCCATGTCGCCGTTGGCAATGAAGTTGATGTCGGGATTGCCTTCTGTCCAGTAATAGTTGTTTTTCACTACCATCAGTTTGTCGCCCGTAGCCATCTCGCCTTCAATATTGAGGATCCGCCCACGGATGGCTTGATTGAACATATTGGCCCGTTTGTTCGACTTGCAAATGATGACGGCCTCATTGTCGGAAGTGTTGGCGAAGGCATTGTGCAACATCTCTTCAAAAATCTCTGGCTCAATCTTTTTGATGTCGTCAAAACCCTGAAGATGGAATAGCGGAAGTGCGTATTCGTAGAGGTTTTGACTGAGCAATTGCCTTACATCGGTGGCATTATACAGTATTCCCGATTCCAAAGCCTGTCGCTTGACCTCGGTGAGTTCGTAAGTGGCCGCCGTAATTGGGAACTCGGATTTCAGATACTCGCAGTCCAAAGCCGGACTCTCGTTGCTGCCCACGGGAGGCAACTGTGCCGTGTCGCCAATGAGCAACAACCGGCAGTTCTCGCCACTGAATACATAGCCTAACAAGTCATCAAGCAAGCTGGAGCCGCCGAATTCCTTTTGTTCGCCAATCATTGAGGCCTCGTCGACAATGAAAAGCGCATTCTTGGATTTGTTTTCAGCCCTCGTGATGCGTATGCTACCGTCAGGAAAGGTCTTGGCTTGGTAAATTCTTCTGTGGATGGTGCTGGCGTTTTGCCCCGTGTAGCTACTGAGCACTTTGGCGGCTCTTCCCGTAGGCGCCATCAGCACATATTTCATTCCGATGGAAGGCAACGTCCTCACCAAGGTCTTGACTAAAGAGGTCTTTCCCGTACCCGCATAACCACGCAAGATATAGGTGGGATTCTCTTTTTGCGAAAGCAGGAAAGCCGAAAGATGATACATCACAATGGCTTGCCCGTCGGTGGGCTCGAAGCCGAAGGACTGAATCATCTTTCCGTATAGTTCGCTGCGGCTTAACATAATGATTCATCAGAAGGGATAGCCGATGCCTGCTTGCATTCTGAGGTTGTTGCCTTGGCCAAAGCGCCAATAGCTGCCGTTGGTGGGGTAAGGATTACGCATGGCGTAGGCAAAATCGAAACGAAGAATGAGGAAAGAAACATCCAGTCTGATGCCGAATCCTGCATCGACCGCGAGTTGCTTGTAGAAAGTGTTGAAGTTGAACTCACTGTTGGGCAAGGATTCGTTGGGATGGTAGGTCCACACGTTGCCCGCATCGATGAAGATGGCCCCGTTGACGATGTTGTAAAGGGGAAACCGGTACTCGGCGTTGAACTCCAGTTGCAAGTCACCAGTCTTTTCGATGTCGTCAGAGATAGGGACATAGCCTCCAGGGCCAACGGTCCGGTAAAGCCAACCACGAAGGCCGTTGGCACCGCCACCGTAAAAGCTGCGCTCAAATGGCATGTCTTGTGAGTTGCCGTAGGGGATTCCGAGGCCTACGAATTGTCGCATGACAAACCATAAGTCTTCACCAAGATGGAGGTGCTGGCGGATGTCGAAACTACCCCTGAGGTATTGTGCGTAACGCATTCCGAATAATTCATGGTGTCCGTCCTCGCTTTGGGTCATGAGTTTGGTTTGGTTGAACAACGAGAGCAGGTTGCCGCTCGACTCAAAATCGGTACGGATATAGAAAAAACTACCCGTTTGGTTGATGCGTTGTGTGTTGTAGACCATCGAATACCGGGTGCCGAAAATCAGGTGGCTGGTGTATTGGGCTTTTTTTCGTTGGCTGGTCTCCGAATCGAGATAGGCTTGAAAGGTAGGGTTGATGTTGGCGATTTTCACGCTGTTGAGATGGAAAGGGGAGAAGTTCTGTCCCAGCCGGTAGTTACTTTTCCAGTCGTAAGTGTAGGAGGCACTCGAGATGTATCGCGAATAGTAGTATCTGGTTTGCGTGTTGACACCTAACGAAAGGGAGGTGGTGGGTTGGTAGTCACGGGCGAAAGTGAAGGAAGAGAAAGGACCGAGGAACTTTGGGAAGTGGAGACTGGCTGTGAGGCCAAATTCCCATGTGTTGAATACGTTTTTTCCGCTTTCCGCGGCTTCAGTTCCTAACAGTTTTTGTGCCTCAAAACCTCCTTTTAGGCTGAGTTGGAAAGTCTCGGCACCGTGGAAAATGTTCTTGTTGGAGTAGGACAGACTGCCTTTGATGCCCAAATCGCCTCCGGAGTTGGTGCCTTCACCTTGCAAAGTGATGGAATGCTTTTCGCTCTGTTGCATCGTGATGCGGCAGTCGAGTAGGTTGAGGCTGTCATGAGGACTCGATACCGTATCGAATTCAATATTGATGTTACGAAGTAGTTTGTAGTTACCTAAGGCTCTGTAGGTACTTGTGACGCTTCTCAGGTTGTAGGGTAGCCCTTCGATGATGTGGATGGATTGTTTGAAGGTTTGTGGCTTCACTTGAGGAGTATCGAAATAGTAGAAATCCCAGACGTTTTTCCGTTTCCTTAATCCTGCCTCGACGGTGAGTGAAGCGGAGTCGGTGGGCTTGTCATTCATCCTGAAGACATTGAAGTTGGGATAGATACTGATGTCTCGGATGTAGTATTTCTTGTAAGACAACTTATTGTCTTTCAATCGCATGGTAATAGCCAAGCTATGGTCTAGGTAATTGCTGTCCACCTCAAAGAAGATGTCGTCGCGGTTGAAGTAGTAGTACCCTGAATTTTTCATCCTCTCGGTGATGATTTCGCGCACATTGTCAAGGGTATAGGCATTGTAGATGTCACCTTCATTGATGTCGAATTTGGTGCTGTCACGCATGATGTAGCTCCTGATAAGGGAGTCGTTGATCACATACTCTATATGGTTTACCTTATAAGGTTGGGTGGGGTAGACATGGTAGGTGATTTTCGACCGTTTTCCTCGGGTTTTCACCGTATGGGTCACTTTGGAATGGAAATAGCCCACGTTGTCGAGGTAACGCATCATTTGGGTGCTCGAATTGTTGGCCTCCGTCTCATCATAATAAATGGGATCCCTACCGAATCGTTCGTTGAACCATTTCCAAACCGTGCTTTTGGGTCTGCGCTCCGATTTGTAATAAATCCAATTAGGTATTTTGGTTTGGAATGTACTCTTGTAAGGCTTGAGGGTGATGTAGTTAGATAGCCCTGACTTGCTGATTTTGGTTTTTTTGCCTTCAATGGTGATTTTGTTGCTCTTAACCAGACTTTTGCCTTCGGGAATGAAACGATTGATGCTGCACGAGGACATAAAAATGGCCACGAACAGCACGATAATGATATGGAACCTTTTGCCTGACACGCAACGCAGATTTAACTTCGTTGATCCTTTTGAATCGGCGCAAAGGTAAGAATAATTCGTTTACACTACCTCGGCCACGGTAAAATTGCTGCCTCCGATGAAGACCACGTCGCCAAAATGGGCGTTGTTGACGGCGGAACGGTAGGCGTGGCTGACAGATTCGTATGCCATGCCGCGCAAGCCCATATCGAAGGCTTTCTCGGCCAAAACATGGGCATCCAAACCTCTGGGGATATCGGCCTTGCAGAAATAATACTCGGCATTATGGGGCAAAAGCTGCAACACGCTATCAATGTCTTTGTCGTTGACCATGCCGAGTACAAAATGTAACCTACCATATTGCATCTCAGCAAGTTGACGTACCACTTCAGTAATGCCAGCCACATTGTGTCCCGTGTCAGCAATGGTGAGTGGGTCTTTGCAGAGGATTTGCCAACGCCCCATCAAATGCGTGTTACGGATGACTTTGGCGATACCGTCACGGATGTCGTCTTCCGAGAGGTTAAACTTGTCGCGCAGGAGGTCGAGAGCACACATCACGGTGGTGAGGTTTTTCTTCTGGTAATTGCCCATCAGCGGTATTTCAAGCGCTTCCAAATACAACTCGCTGTTTTTCCATACGTCAAACTGTTGTTCAGTGTTGGACTCGATATGGATTTTGTCACAGTCAAAGATCTGGTCGGCAAAATAGATGGGGCTGTTGCATTCCTTGGCTTTGTCGATGAAGACTTGCTCGGTCTCGGGATGGGTTTCACCAATGACCACGGGGATATTGGGCTTGATAATACCCGCTTTCTCGTAGGCGATTTTGGCTCTTGTATCGCCCAAAAACTTGGTATGGTCGAAGTCGATGTTGGTGATGATACTCAGCTCGGGCGTGATGAGGTTGGTGGAGTCCAACCGGCCACCCATGCCCACTTCGATGATGGCGATGTCGACCTTTTCTTTCGAGAAATAGTCAAAGGCCATGCCCACAGTCATCTCGAAAAAGGATAGTTCCATGGCCTCGAACTTGGCTTTGTAGGTATCGATAAATTGCACCACGTTTTCTTCCGAAATCATCTCCCCGTTAATGCGAATGCGTTCTCGGAAGTCGATGAGGTGAGGCGAGGTGTAGAGTCCTGTCTTGTAGCCAGCTTCTTGAAACACTGAGGCCAACATGTGGGAAGTGGAACCTTTGCCGTTGGTGCCAGCCACGTGCACGGATTTGAAGTTGTTGTGCGGGTTGTCCAGCAGTTGAAGGAGTTGTATGGTGTTGTTGAGGTCGGCTTTGTAGGCAGCGGCGCCGATGCGTTGGTACATCGGGAGCTTGTTGAACATCCACTCGAGAGTTTCCTTGTAGGTCATAGTTACTGGTTTATGACAAAAGTATAGGTGATGGTGCCGTGTTGCTCTTCGGGAGCATTAGGATCAGAAGCGAAGGATGAGCGCAGGGCAGCCTGTTTGGCCTTTTGACGCATGTCGCTGTTAATCACTGTGGTGCCCTTGGTGGCAACTTCTGCTCGTGTTACTTTGCCTTGGCGATCCACCCAGATGTCGACCACCACGATGCCTTCTTCGCTGAAGTCGTCATTGGGGCGGTGCAGCGATTTGGCGCCACGGCCACCAAGGTCGTAACCTGTTCCATTGCCTTTCCCGCCTTGTCCGTCATATTTCTTGATGCCAGCCAAGCCGTTGGGATTGCCTTGGTCGCCAGGTTGTCCCGTGATGCCTTCCGAGCCGCCGGGCTGCGGGTTGTTGTTGCCTTTGAACAAAGCCCTTTGATTGACGGTGGGTTTTGGCTCTTCGGCAGGCTTTTCCTGTTTCGGCTTGGTGTTTTTGGGCTTCTCCAATGCAGGGGCTTCCTCGTCGTTTTGAGTGATGAGGTCTTCCTTGCTCTTATTGGTCTGTTGCTGAGGCTGGGCAGCCATAGGGATGGCGGGCTTCTCAGGCTGGATGTTGCCCATGCCTTGGTCCATCATGCCCAAGTCGACCTCAACACCTTCTTCTCCTGGGAGGGGGAGTGGCGTTCTGAAAGCCATCAGAAACAGAATAAGAACTGCCAAAGCGTGAACCACGATGGTCCCTGCTATGGCTATGCCCTTGTCTTTCTTTTCGTTGTTGTTCATAAACAGCCCTCCTATTTCTTTTGTGAGGTGGCGAGAATGACTTTGTGGTTATTGCCAGTGGCGTTGTTGATTTCGTTGACAGCATCAATCACGTTCACAATGTATTGTACGGGAACGGTCTTGTCGGAACGCAGCACCACGGTAGCTTGGGTGTCGTTGCCGATTTTAGCGTTGATGAAGTCGGTAAGTTGGGTCTCGTCAGCGGCGGTCTCGTCAACAAAGTACTGGAACTGCTCGTTGACATAGACGGTGACAGTCTGCTTGGCCATGGTCTTGCTGTTGCTCGATGGCAGCATGAGCTTGATGGCGTTGGGAGCGACTAAGGTCGAAGTCAGCATAAAGAAAATCAGCAGCAGAAACACCAAGTCCGACATGGACGAGGAATTAAATGTAGGTTCGACCTTATTTCTTGATCTGATTGCCATAATATGCTGGTTTTATGCGGGTTCGTTCAGCACGTCCATGAATTCGGTCGCCTTGCCTTCGAGCAGGTTGACGACTTTTTGGATCTTTGTCGAGATGATGGCATGGAAGAAATAGGCGAAAATGCCGACAATCAGACCACCGACGGTGGTCACCATGGCTTCGTAGATGCCTGACGAAAGCAGTTCAATATCGATGTTGTTGCCTGCCATCGACATGTTGTAAAATGCGCGGATCATACCAGTGACGGTGCCTAAGAAACCAATCATTGGGGCAGCACTGGCAATCATGGCCAAAATGCTGACGCCACGTTCCAAATTGGCGACTTCCAGGTTGCCCACATTCTCGATGGCTGAGTTGATATCGCTTAAGGGACGACCGATGCGGGAGATGCCTTTCTCAATCATTCTGGAGATAGGGGTGGAGTTGCCGCGGCACAAGGCCTTGGCCGAGTCCAATTTGCCGTCTTTCATGTATTCGCGGATGCGTTCCATAAAGCTGTTGTCGTATTTTGTGGCACGCGAGACGGTGATGTATCTCTCAATGAAGATATACACCGCGATGATAGACAAAACGGCCAATAAAATCATGATCCAGCCGCCTTTGGTGGCGAGGTCAAGGATAGAAAGCTTGATTTCAGTAGGCTGGGCTACTGTTTCTGTTACGGCTGTACCCAAATCATTGGTAGCCTGTTGGATTTGAAGGAGATTCATATTGTTGTTTAATTATTGAATCGTTGAATTGTTTATTTGTTGTTTGTAGAGACGTGGCGCGCCGCGTCTCTACAAGGTTAATAACCAAAAACAATCTGTTTTATTGCGTCACCGCATATCAATCACATCGACGTTTGGATGCTTTTTCTCATCGAAGGTGAATAATTTGTTGTCAAGGTTTTGGTCGAATTTCATTTCCTCGACGGTAACCACCATCTTGCTGCCGTCTTCCATATAGATGTCGGCGCTTTTCAATTCAGCTTTTTTCGTGTCGAGTTTCAAGCTTACACGTTTGTATTGCCCTTTAGGATTGGCAAGTTCGATGCTGGCAATGCCTTTGGCATCGATACCTGCAAGGGTGGCCACATAACTCTCGTCTAAAGAAGTGAGCAGTTTGAGCGGTGTGTTGTCTGAACCTTCGCTGGCATTACTTATCATGACTTCCTCGTCGTCAACGAGATAGGTCCAAATGGTCTTGCCATCGGAAATAGTTTGTTGTTCGGCCGTTTCAATCTTGTAAGATTCGCCTTGTAGCCATGCATGACCTTTCTCACCCTCAATCAAGGTTTTTTCATCGGGGCTGATTTGGTAATTGAATCCCATTTCCACATTCTTGTGGCTTTTGAGTTGATTGATCACGAGCCGAAGCAATACCTCAGCGTTGTTTTGCGCGCTAACTACTTGTGCTGCAAATAAAAAAGCGATGCAGGCGATGATGTTTTTTGTCTTCATTTTTCAAATACCGTTGTCTTTGTTGTAGATGTCCCGCAAAATTTGTTCCAAAGCGGCTTCGGAGGTTACTTTCACCTCGCGCGACTTGCTGCCCGAGAAAGGTCCGACGATGCCGGCGGCCTCCAGCTGGTCGATGATACGGCCTGCGCGGTTGTAGCCAAGCTTCAGCTTGCGTTGGATCATCGAAGTGGAGCCTTGTTGGGTCTGCACTACGATGCGGGCGGCCTCCTCAAAGAGGCTGTCGCGTTCACCATCGTCTTCGATGTCGGCTGCATCGCCTTCATCTTCAGGTACTTCAGGCAGCAGGAAAGGCTCTGAGTAGCCGCGTTGTTCGCCGATGAATTCGGTGACGGTTTCCACTTCTGGCGTGTCGATGAAGGCGCATTGCAGACGCACAAGGTCATTGCCCGTGGAGAGCAGCATATCACCGCGACCAATGAGCTGGTTGGCCCCGCTTTGGTCAAGGATGGTCTTCGAGTCGACTTGAGATATGACGCGGAAGGCAATACGGGCGGGGAAGTTGGCCTTGATGGAACCTGTGATGATATTGACCGAAGGACGTTGTGTTGCGATAATCAAGTGAATGCCAATGGCGCGAGCCAACTGGGCAAGACGTGCGATAGGAGCTTCCACTTCGCGACCTGCTGTCATGATGAGGTCGGCAAACTCGTCGACAACCAGCACGATATAGGGCAGATAACGGTGTCCCTCGGTGGGTAGCAACCTCCGCGACTTGAATTTCTCGTTGTATTCGATGATATTACGGCATTCGGCAGCTTTCAAAAGGTCGTAGCGTTGGTCCATCTCGATGCACAAGGAGTTGAGGGTGCGCACCACCTGCCTGACATCCGTGATGATGGCATCCTCGGAATCAGGAAGTTTGGCTAAATAATGGCGTTCAATGCGGTTGTAGAGGGTAAGTTCCACCTTCTTCGGGTCGACCATAACGAACTTCAACTCGGAAGGATGCTTGCTGTAAAGCAATGAGGCAATGATGGCATTGAGTCCCACCGATTTACCTTGACCTGTGGCACCAGCCATGAGGATGTGCGGCATCTTGGCGAGGTCGAAGACGTAGGTCTCATTGGAGATGGTCTTGCCGATGGCGCATGGCAATGCAAATTTGTTGTTTTGGAACTTCTCTGAACTCAATACGCTGCGCATTGAGACCGTCTCAGGTTTGCTGTTTGGTACTTCGATGCCGATGGTACCTTTGCCTGGGATGGGAGCGATGATACGGATGCCAAGGGCAGCCAAACTCAAGGCAATGTCATCCTCCAGGTTTTTAATCTTGGAAATCCTGATGCCCGCCGCTGGGACGATTTCATATAAGGTGACAGTAGGGCCGATGGTCGCCTTGATTTTGTCGATGGCGATGCCGTAGTTGCCCAAGGTCTCCACGATTTTGTTTTTGTTGGCTTGCAGTTCCTCTTCGTCGATTTCCGACTTCTTTCCACCGTACTCGTTGAGCATATCCAAAGTCGGGAACTTGTAGTCGCTCAATTCATAACGAGGGTCGAAAGGCATGTCCAAGGTATGGTGTTCCTTGTTTTTGATCTGGTCTACGGTTTTTTCGGTGGATGTGTTCTCGATGACCAATTCTACATTTTTTGCCTCATTGTCAGTCTTCTCTTGATTAGTGTCATTGGGTTTGGAATCATCGTCTTTCGGATGGATGATGACGTTTTCTTTGGTTTCTTGAGGCTCGGTTTTGTCGTCGGGATTAACGATGACAAACGTAGGGTCTTTGGTGAAAGAGGTGGCGGGAGGCAGATGTGATCCATCGTCTTCTATGTCATCGTCAACTAAGTCTGGGTCGAGGTCTTCACCTTGTCCGGTCATATAGCTGTTCTCCCTTTCAATTTGTTCTTTGATGCGTTGCTCGGCAATTAGGGCCGCTTGATGACGGCGCTCGTCTTCACGTTTCTCACGCAGATCCTTGAAATAGTTGAGCGTTAGGTTGAATTGATAGACGGCAAAGACCAAAAACAGGAAAATGAGGATGAGCAGCACGCCTATCCAGCCGGTGTAGTTCATGAGTAGGGTGTTGAGCCACAGACCAACGGCGCCACCAAAGATGGCACACGACGAAAGGCCGTTGACAGGGCAGGAGAGGAAGCCGAAAAACAGCGGCAGCCAAACCAAGCTCACGAGGGCATATTTCCAAATGTTCCACATTTTGATTTTGGCTGAATTGGTAAGCCGTAAACCTATGATCGTCAAAAGGTAAACGAAGAAGAAAGCACCGATGCCGAATGACTCTTTAATGAGGGTCTGTGCGAGGAACACCCCTGCGCTTCCCGTACGGTTCTGAATATGGATACTTTTGCTGAAAATCTGGTAGCCATATTCCTGATGGTGTCCACTGAAGAAGCTGACCAAATAGGATATTAGGGCGAGGCCTAAGAACACGGCAAGGCAGATGAACAGAATGCCTATGATTTTGGTGATGCGGCCATCAGATTCCTTTTTATCTTTGGCTTTCTGTGGTTTGACTTCTTTTCCTTTGGGTGATTTCTCGCTCTTTTTTGAGGACTCCTTTTTTGGCTTTTTCTCTTCGGTTTCTATGGTTTGTTGTTCCAACGGCTCAGCCTCAGGTAAGGCTTTTGTCTTGAAAGTGTTTTCTTTACGGTTGTTTGCAGTGGCCATTTTCTATCTTCGTTTATAAGGTGCAAAAATACACAAATGTTGGTAAAAATGCGGCTTTTTGGAGCAAAAAAATAGGCTGCCAAAGCAGCCTAAAAGTTACAAGCATATACTCATTTCGGAATCCTGAACATCCTGTTCCAGCGGATGCCGCCGTTCTCCTTGTCGCGAGAGAGCCAGATGAACACGGCCTTGCCAACGATGTGGTTTTCAGGTACAAAGCCCCAATAGCGCGAGTCCGCGGAGTTGTGGCGGTTGTCACCCATCATCCAGTAATAGTCCATCGCAAAGGTGTAGCTATTGGCCAATTGTCCGTCAATGTAAATCTTGTCGCCTTCCACCTTCAGGTCGTGGAGCTCATAAGCGTGGATGATGCGCTCATACAAAGGTAAATTGTTGACATTCAACGGCACGGTCACGCCTTTCTTGGGGATATAGAGAGGCCCGAAGTTGTCGACATTCCAGGGATAGAGGTCGGGGCGATTGGGGAAGAGACTTGTGCTGGTGCCTTGGCCAGGAGCTTGTACGCTCCGCATCACCGAGGTGATATAGGGCAGTTTGATCAACTCATCAGCCACTTTTGCACTGATGTTAAGAACAAAGGTGTTGGGGTCGTCAGTACGGTAGCCTTCGGTGATGTGATACTTGTCCAAAGTCTGTTTGTTGATGCCGCCATTGGTAGTCACCACGGTGTAATTATGCTGCATGTTCTCGGGCTCAAAGGCCTTTTCTCCATCAATATAAACCACACCGTCAACAATCTTCAGAGTGTCGCCTGGCATACCAATGAGGCGCTTGATGTAGTTTTCACGCTTGTCGACAGGGTGGGCGATGACTTTGCCGAAATTCTGATGGTCGTTCCAAACCCTTTGGCGGCCGTATTCCCTGACGAGGTCATAGTAGCTAATGCTGCTTTGGAAGATATCGCAGACCGTGTCGCCAGCGGGATAGTTGAACACGATGGGGTCATAACGCTTCATCGTCGACACGCCTGGATAGCGGTGGTAAGGCAACTTGATCCATTCTAAATAGGACTTTGCTGTCTTGCTTCCTGGCAAAGTGTTGTGAACAAAGGGGAAGGATAAAGGTGTGTTGGGACGCTTTGGACCGTAATGTATCTTGCTGACAATCAAATAATCACCAACGCAAAGCGACTTCTCCATACTTGAAGTCGGGATGGTGAAAGCCTCGAAGACGTAAGTTCTAATTATTAATGCGGCCACCACGGCAAAGATGATGGCATCAAACCACTCACGGGCGGTTGATTTCTTGGGTCTTGTAGTCGTGAGAGGGTCTTGGTATTTGTCATCTTTGGCGATGATGGGGAAGAAAATGAAAGGCAGAATGGCCGCCATGCCTTCCTCCCATATCTTGAAGCGGCCGAAACACTTGCCCAACTCGACGAGCATGAGTAGCAGCATGAAGATGTTGATGTAAGGGAAGACGATGAAAAACCACCACCAGAATTTCTTGTGCTTGCCGATGATTTTCAGCAGGACATAAATGTTGTAATAAGGGATGAGGCTATACCAGCCTTTTTGGCCTGCGGCCTCAAACTGCTTCCAGCAGAACGCAATCGGGATGGTGAATAACGCCGGGACCAATAAAATAAAAAGTAATAATGACATTTTTAATCTTGAATTTCTATGTTAAACGAAGGGTTAGAGAATATAGTATTTTCGGCTGATAATTTATGCGCTTTGCAGTTCCGTGCCAAGTGCGTGCAAGGTGAGCCGAATTTGCCGTAGACGTTGTTCGCTAGGTTTGGAGATACCATAAATATAACGGGCCAGAAGGCTCTTGTTGATGCCTATGGCGCGGGCAACTTCCGACACATTGAGCCACGGAAAGCGCTTGAACATTTCGGCCACCTCATTGTGACTATTCGGTTCACTTGTTTCGTAAAAACTCGAAATGTGCATGTCGGCATCCAATTCTTCCCAACGGATAGATGTGCCTTCTTCGTCGATGATGAAATCGTTGCGTTGTTCCATTGTGGCGTCCTTCAGTTCTGGATAAGCCTCCAACGGACGGCTCAATACGCTATTCTCGGTCGTCTTCAGATAGATCCTGTTTTCGTCAAACCAGATGTTTTTTATCTTTTCCATATTCCAAGTGTGTTTAGTCAAACCTTTAAACAGAAGAAACGCATTCCAAAGGTTATCAGCAAGGTCGGCATAGCTGAATTTTTCTGCAAAGATAGGTATAAATTTTTATACCAGCAATGGTTTGGAACTGTTATTTTGAATTGTAGAACAAATCCTCCATTCCAAACACGCCTGTCTTTCCAATGAGGAACTCGGCAGCAGCGATGGCACCAATGGCAAAGCCTTGTCGGTTATAAGCTTCGTGTGTGAGAGTAATCTTGTCGGCGGGCGACTCGGCCATCACGCTGTGGATGCCGTTTACCTCGCCTTCGCGGGTTACTTTAATAAAAAGAGTGTGATCGCTTGGGGTATCAATGCTCCAACGGTTGTAGTCGTGGTTGACGGCGAGGATGTCGTTGGCCAATTTCACAGCGGTGCCACTGGGCTTGTCCAGTTTGTGGATGTGATGGGTCTCTGCCATTGAAAGTTGGTAGCCATACTGTTCCGCGAACTTCGCCAACTGCTTGTTGAGCAGAAACATGATGTTCATCCCAATGCTGAAGTTGGGCGCGTGGAAAAGGCTTTGTTTCTCGGCCAAACAACGTGTTTTGACTTCTTCAAAATGGTCTTGCCATGCCGTAGTACCGACGACAATCGGAATATGAAGGTCAAAGCAGCGGTAAATGTTATTGACCACCTGGTCGGGTTGACTGAAGTCGATGGCAACTTCGGCTTGTTTTAGTTGTTCGATGCGAGCTTCCCATTCCAGGGGGTTGTCAATAGTGACGACAATGCTATGCTGACGGGCGAGGGCGGCTTTCTCTACCTCGTGGCCCATTTTTCCGTATCCGATTATTGCAATTTTCATGGTAGTTATTTTTCCACAAAACCTTCAAAACTTACAAAACCTTTTTTAGGAGATGGGGAAACCCGCCAACCGGCGGTTTCCCGGCGGCAGCACGGTTGTGCTTGCCGCCATATTTTGGCAATATGATTGTTTTGCATTGTTTTGTGGGTTTTGTGATATTAGAAATTCAATTGAAATGATAGTCCTACTTGGGCGTAATGTGGCGTTTTTATCGGTGATTCCGCAGACCGCAAATACGGGTCGATACTAAGGCTGAGGTCGTCGCTGATGTCGTAAGTGTATAAGTGCCCGTCCACGCAGGCATCGAGAATGTTCAGGCCATACCACGCAACAGTGAGTATGCTATAAAACTCGAAGTCGCGACGATACGCTTCCTTATAGGTTTGCAATTGACTGTCGGCATATTTATTGGCCAAATCAGTCTCGTGCTGGCTTAATGACGTGCCTTCAGGCAGGTCACCAGTCTTGAATTCGTAGGCATGCAGGTAGGATCGGTATTCAGAATAATTGCTGTATGCCAAATACCCTAAACCACCCAATCCGGCATAAACGATGGGAACCTTCCACCATTTTCTGTTGTAGATTTGCCCCAATCCTGGGAGACAGGCTGACATGATGGTGGCTTTGGTAGGACTGTGAGTTTTTTTTGCTTTGGCAGTTTTTGTTGGTTTCTGCTGTTTGACGATAGTGTCAGCAGTGATGAGAGTGTTACCCACCGTATCAAATACGACATTCTGCGCTTCGGCTTTCGTGAAACCGAGCAACATAACCATGCCGATAAGGATGAATAGACGGCGGGGCATGGGTGGATTATTTGTTGCCGAACAGTTCCATGATGCGGTCAAACTCGGCCTCGTCCTTGAAGTCGATGACCACACTGCCTTGTCCTTTCATGTTTCTCGTCACTTTCACCTTGGTGTTCAAGGTCTGCGAGAGCTTTTTGATTTTGCTCTTAAAGTGCTCGGGAATGAAGTTGGTTTGCTTTCTTTCCTTTGCCTCTGGGTTCTTGGCTTTCTCGGCCAATTCCTCGGTCTGTCTGACGTTCATCTCGCCTTCGATGATTTGTTGGAGGATCTTCAGCTGTTGCTCCTTGTCGGTGATGTTGATAAGGGCGCGGGCGTGCCCCATGGTGATGTGTCCGTCACGGATGGCGATTTGTACCTCTGCCGGCAGTTTCAACAATCTCAAAAAGTTAGCCACGGCACTGCGGCTTTTGCCCACCTTGTCGCTCACTTCCTCCTGCGTCATGTTGCATTCATCGATGAGGCGTTGGTAGGAGATGGCCACTTCGATGGCATTCAGGTTTTCACGGTGAATGTTCTCGATCAGGGCCAATTCCAACATCTGTTCATCGTTGGCCACGCGGATGAATACCGGAATCTTGGTGAGGCCGGCTAGTTTGGAAGCCCTCAAACGACGCTCACCTGAAATAAGTTGATATTTGTTATAACCGAGTTTTCTTACCGTAACAGGCTGAATGACACCTTGCTCCTTGATGGATTGTGCCAACTCCCGTAAAGCGGTCTCGTCAAATTCGGTTCTGGGTTGGAAAGGATTGGTTTCAATGAGGTCGATGTCGATTTCAGCGATGGCTCCTGCAACGAAATCTCCGGAAATGTCTTTGCTAGTGATGTCGGTTTCAGGGCTTTGTAGGATGGCATCAAGGCCGCGTCCAAGCGCTCTTCTGTTTTTGTCTGCCATGGCGGTTTATGCGTTATTACTGGATAAGTGGTTTTTCTCTAAGATTTCCCGGGCAAGGTTCAGGTAGTTGATGGCTCCGACACTGGCTGCATCGTGCATAATGATGGACTTGCCAAAGCTGGGAGCCTCACCCAAACGGGTGTTGCGGTTGATGATGGTGTTGAAGACCAGATCCTGGAAGTGCATTTTCACTTCTTCCACTACTTGCTTCGACAGGCGTAGTCGGGTATCGAACATGGTAAGCAGAATGCCTTCAATCTCCAAATCGGGATTGAGTCGGGTCTGCACGATTTTGATGGTGTTCAGCAACTTGCCAAGACCTTCAAGAGCGAAATACTCACATTGCACGGGGATGATGACCGAATCGGCAGCCGTCAGCGAGTTGACGGTGACCAGTCCAAGCGAAGGGGAACAGTCGATGATGATGAAATCGTAATCGTTTTTGAGGGTTGAGAGCGAACGCTTCATCATCAGTTCACGATTGGGCAAGTTGATCATCTCAATCTCAGCGCCAACCAAGTCGATATGTGCAGGTATCAGGAACAAGTTCGGAGTCCCGGTTTCCATGGTGACGGTCTTGGGGTCCACATTGTCAATGATGCATTCGTAGATGCTGGTTTCAACGGTTTTTGGGTCGACACCCACTCCCGACGTGGCATTGGCTTGAGGATCAGCGTCGATGAGGAGTGTCTTGTATTCGAGGACGGCCAAACTGGCAGCCAAATTGATGGCGGAAGTGGTCTTGCCCACGCCACCTTTTTGATTTGCAATTGCTATGATCTTGCCCATATTGATTCAACTCTGTTTTACGCTACAAAAGTACGCATTTTTGTGTTGTTTTATTATGGCTGTCTGGTGAAAGTTATCAACACTTGTGGGTTTTGTTGATAAGTTCTTGTTTCGGGCGCGATTTGCAACAAAAAAGGCCGCGAAATGCTCGCAGCCTCTGTTTCCTGTTTTTGTTTGGATAAATAATTACTTGTCCAGATTGTCGAACCATTTGTCGATGGCGCTGTCGATTTCGCTGCGGCTTTCGCCTTCCACCTTCTCATAGTGGCGCGGTTCGGGCTGGTCGTAATAGTCGGCAGGATATTCACCGGTTTCGATGTACTTGATAGCATCAGTCAAGCCTTTTGAAACTTTCTCAAAGTCTTCCTTGTAGAGGAAAATCTTATGCTTCTCATAGAAGAAGCGATTCAAGCCTTCATCGAAACGGCGCTTGCTTTCAGTTATGGTGATGTACTTTTCGTCGTTTTTCGTGGATTTTACATCAAAAAAGTAAGTTCTCTTTCCTGCTTTCACTGCCTTCGAGAACAATTCTTCCTTTTCTTTCATTTCGTTTTCTTCCATCATGTCTTTCAATAATTTGATACTTTCTTTTTTGTTCTTTTGTGTTTGAAAAGTGGGGCAAAAGTAGGAAAAAAATGAATATCGAAGCGTTTTATGTGTTATTTTTGCACTCAAAATATGTAATGCCATGGAATTGAATCTGAAACGCTCCATAGCCTTTTTCGATTTGGAAACGACGGGCCTGAACACTTCGCACGACCGCATCGTGGAAATGAGTGTGCTGAAAATCAATGTGAACGGTGAAGAGGAACAACGTGTCTGGCTACTCAACCCTGAAATGCCTATTTCGGCGGAATCGACTTCGGTGCATGGCTACACCGACGAGATGGTGGCCGACAAGCCCACTTTTCGTGAGAAAGCCAAGGAAATAGCGATGTTCATCGGCAATGCCGACTTGGCGGGCTACAATATCCTAAAGTTTGATCTTCCGATGCTGGTGGAGGAGTTCCTTCGTGTCGACTACGACTTTGACCTCAAAGACCGTGGTTTCATTGATGTGATGAACATCTATATGAAGATGGAACCGCGCACGCTGAAAAGTGCTTACCGCTATTTCTGCCATGCCGAACTGGAAGGGGCACATGGTGCCATGGCCGACACCAAAGCCACTTATGATGTGCTTCGTGCTATGCTCGACAAGTACCAAGGCGTTGAATTTGAGGATGGTAAAGGCAATAAATCGCAAGGCCCTACTAACGACATGAAACAACTTTCTGAGTTTTCGGCGCATCACAAAAATGCCGATCTCTCGGGACAAATCATCTTCGATGAGGAAGGCAAGGAGGTCTTCATGTTTGGCAAGCACAAAGGTAAAAGGGTAGAGGATGTCTTTCGCATTGAGCCACCCTATTATGATTGGATTATGAGAAACGACTTTCCACGCTATACGAAGAAAGTAGTGACGGCCATTAAGTTGCGTATGGGTGGAAAATACGTAAAGTGATAAAGCTATGAAAATCATCTGCATAGGACGCAACTATTTGGCACATATCAAGGAACTCGACAACGACCTGCCGAGCGAGCCCTTGTTTTTCATGAAGCCTGAGACGGCATTGTTGCCTAAGGGCAATCCTTTCTCTTATCCTGATTTCAGCAAGGAAATCCACTATGAAACGGAGCTGGTGTTGCGCATTTGCAAGTCTGGAAAAGCAATTGATGAACAGTCGGCTCACGATTATTATGATGCACTTACCGTCGGCATCGACTTCACTGCCCGTGACTTGCAAAGCAAGTGCAAAGCCAAAGGCCATCCCTGGGAAATCGCCAAAGCTTTCGATGGATCGGCTCCAATCGGTGAGTTCAAGAAAATCAGCGAATTGAAGCATCCTGAAGACATAAACTTTGGCATGAAACTCAATGGAAAGTGGGTTCAGCAAGGTCACAGCCGTGACATGATTTTCAGTTTCGATAAGATTGTTTCCCATGTCTCGCGCTTTGTCACATTGAATGAGGGTGATTATATCTTCACAGGTACGCCACAAGGCGTGGGAGAGGTTCATGTTGGTGATAAGTTGGAACTGTTCTTGGAAGATGAACCGATGTTTTGGTTTAGAATTAATTAAATGATAATCAATAAAGTAAAACTATGAAAAGACTTCTGCTTATGGCCCTGCTTGCAGTGGCATTCCAACTCTCGGCCCAGCCCTTATGGATGCGCCACAATGTGATTTCGCCTCAGGGTGACAAGATCGCCTTTTGCTATAAAGGCGACATCTATGTGGTGAATACCAATGGCGGTAAAGCCCAGCAAATCACGACAAACGCCGCTTACGATACCGACCCAGTGTGGTCGCCTGACGGCAAGCAAATCGCCTTCGCTACTGACCGCAATGGTAACTTCGACATTTATATCGTTGCAGCAGGAGGTGGCGTTGCCCGTCGCGTCACAACGAATTCAGCCACCGAGATTCCACTGGCTTTTTCACCTGACGGAAAGGAGATTTATTTCTCCGCCCAAATCCAGAAAGCCGCTGAGAATGTGCAGTTTGCATCGGGCTGGATTACTGAATTGTATAAGGTAAGCACGGAGGGTGGTCGCCCCGAGCAGGTAGTGGCTGTACCAGTGTCCAGCATGTCGTTCGATAAGGACGGCAAGTCGTTCCTCTACTACGACCGCAAAGGTAGCGAGAACGTGTGGCGCAAACACCATGTTTCTTCCGTGGCTCGCGATGTGGTGTATTATAACGCCAAGAAGAAGACGCATACCATCCTGACCACCAATGTGGGAGAAGACCGTGATCCGCGATATCTGCCTGGCTGTCAAGAGGTCGTGTTCTTAAGCGAGCGAAATAATGGTAGCTTTAATGTCTATAAGGCACCTGCCAACAACCTTGAGAACGTGGAAGCAGTAACCCATTTCAAAACGCATCCGGTTCGTTTCCTAAGCGTGGCTAATGATGGCCTGCTGTGCTATGGTTACATGGGCGAAATCTATACACAACGCATTGGTAGTGAGCCGCAAAAGGTGAACATCGAAATTGTCAACGACCTGGAGTCAGATCAGTTGGTGAAACAGGATTTCAAGGGCATCGGTAACTTCGCACTGAGCGATGACGGCAAGCAGATTGCCTTTATCTCGCGTGGCGAACTT
>JAEEGL016155020.1_pt1 | contig 19184 bp, 15 predicted proteins | sample 9134231 | NCBI WGS metagenome assembly JAEEGL01 (sample SAMN16246548, study PRJNA631951) | gut metagenome | biome: gut microbiome; feature: rumen; material: fiber-attached | host: Bos | place: Iran: Karaj | collected 2018-10 | reverse complement strand
GGAAAGAACGTATCACTTCATGACATCGAGCTTGTAAAAAACAACCTTGAACCCATAAAAACCTGGGCCTATGATGTTGATGAAAGACTGCATCTTATCTACAAGAACGATGCGCTGACCGAGAGGATCCCCGGGGAAAGTCTCGGATATTGCTACAAGATCATAAAAGGCGAAAGCGAGCAGTGTCAGGACTGTCCTCTTCGCAAATTTGAAAATGATATCTCATCCATAGACGCGGATGTTTATTCACCGGGGCTTCGTCGTGTAATACATACCAGAACGACAAGACTTCGCATGCGCAATAATATTAAGGTATATATTATCGCGGACACAAAAGAGGATATAGCCGCACAGCTTGACGCCTTGAAAGAAAGCACCATGCATTACAATACGGCTATGCAGAAGATACAGGATATCATATGGGAAGTTGACCTTGACAGTCTGATATGTACCCGTATAAGAGAAGAGAATATCCTGTCAATGGTTGAAAAAAGAGTAGAGGATTTTGAGATCCTCAGAGATTATTACCTTAACCATGTGGTATATCCTGATGACAGTGAAGATTTCATGTATGCTTCAAGTCCCACTCGCCTCAGGGAAGCTTCAAGGATAGGCCGGGAATCTGTTGACAATAAGGTACGATTCCTGTATCAGGACGGAACATATCACTGGTATTCCTTCAGTGCGCTGTTTGAAGAGGGTAAGGTTTTCCTGGTTGCCCGCGATATAAACGATCTGTCCCACGACATAGTCCAGGATTATGTGACGAGTCGTCGTTTCAAGGAAATAAAGACTGATTCCCAGGCGAGAAATGAACTGGCGAAGAATTTCGAAAGATCCGAGCATGTTAACGAGCTGACCGGGATTTATGTCTTCGAATATGACGCCGCAGATAAGGATTATTATCTTAGTACGACCTTTGAGAATATGTTTGAGGTGACGGAAAACATGCTCTCAGGAGAATGGTCTTTGCTTGAAGGTCTGACTCCTCACAGCGAAGACAGAGAAAAGTATGAGAATTTCCTTCATCGTGTCAGATCAGGGAGCGATACCCATGAGATCACGGTAAGACTTATTAATAAATACAATGTTGCGCTCTGGTTCACCATCACAGTACAGACTCTTCAGGGAATCGGTAACGCACTTGCCAGGATCACAGGCTGTATACAGGATGTCAATACTGAGATGGAGATCAAGCAGGAGCTTGAATTCAGAGCTGATTATGATTCACTCACAGGACTGTACAACAGCGAAAGCTTTTACCGAAGTGTGGAAGAGCGCATGCTCTTAAGACCAGACAGCAAGTTTGCGATCATTTCAGTAGATATAGACAGATTCCGTATTATAAATGAAAGATACGGTGTGGAAGCTGGAAATGCCTGCCTTCGTGAGCTTGGCCGTGTTATACATGGATCTCTGCCCTGGGACGGTCTTGCTTCCAGATATCAGGCAGATATGTTCTCCATTCTCTATGAGTATCATGATGAACATGAACTCCTGGAATACATCGAAAAGCTGACTCTTTCTTTCCATGTGGATGAGGCTACAAGATGCGGATCCACACTTAGTTACGGTATATATAAGATAGATGACAGAAACATAACCGTAAGGCTTATGTGTGACAGGGCAAGACTCGCCAAAAAGAATATAAAAGGCAATTCGCTTACCAACTTCAATGTCTATGATGACAATATCAGACTTAAGGACAATCAGAGGGCTGATCTTGAAAGCGAGATGGAGATAGCGCTGGAGAGACATGAATTTGTAATGTTCCTTCAGCCCAAGGTGTCTCTGGAAACAAATAAGATATGCGGAGCAGAGTCTTTGGTTAGATGGATCCATCCATTGAAGGGAATACGTATGCCTGGAGATTTCCTTCCGCTCTTTGAATCAAACGGCTTTATCAAGCGCATAGATGAATTTATGTGGGATGAGACTGCAAAATATCTTGCCAGACTAAAGGGGCTTGGGATCTCCGTTCCGATCTCTGTCAATGTATCAAGGCTTCATATAGGTAATACCGATCTGCTGGCGGAGCTTTCATCCCTTGTTAAGCGATATGACATTGATCCGTCAAATCTTGAGCTTGAGATAACTGAAACCCTTTTCACAGAGGATACCGGTGCACTGTATGATATCATGCAGGATCTTAAGGATATAGGATTTACAATCGAAATGGATGATTTCGGTTCAGGTTATTCATCTTTGAACATGCTTAAGGATGCTCCGGTAGATGTGATAAAGATTGACCGGTTCTTCCTGGATGAAGTTATAGATACAAAGAGAGGGAAGATAATAGTTGCGAACTCCATAAAAATGTCAAAGGAGCTTGGCATGCGGACTATAGCTGAGGGTGTCGAGACCAAAGAACAGGCTGAATTCCTGAGAGATGCCGGATGTGATATCGCACAGGGTTACTATTATTCAAAGCCCATACCGACAGATGAATTTGAAAAGCTATTGGCGGAAGGAGTCCTGAAATGATCTTTGTGAGACATGAAAACCTTCGTGTCGGAATGAGGCTTGCAAAACCTATTTATGATAAAAAAGGCGTCCTTCTTTATGAAAGGGATTCGAAGCTTACCCCTCAGGGTATAGAGAGCGTAAAGAATTTCGGTATTATAGGTCTGTATATTCTGGAGCCGGCTGAGCCGGTTCCACCAATGACCGAGGAAGATATCGAATTTGAAAGATTTACGCAGACTACCAGCTTTGCGATAAAGGATGAGCTGAAGGAGCTGCATGACCATGGGAAGACCAAGAATCTTCCAAACATCACGGCCTCTATAATCAAAGGTTACGGAAGACTTGATCACAAGATCAATTTTGTTCAGAACCTTAGAAGCAAGGAAGACGAGATCGCCAAGCATTCATTATATTGTGCGATGCTGTGCGCAATGATTAGTCACAAAATAAACATACGTCTTTCAGATCAAAATGAAACCGTTACCGCAGCCATAGTTCATGGGGTCGGCAGGCTTGATATACCCGAAGCTGTCAGAGATAAAACTGAAAAGACCGATGAAGATAAAAAGCTGATATACGAATGTAAGAAGAGAGGAGAGAACATGATCGAGTCTGCCTTTCTTTCTACACCAAGTATAAAGCGTATAGTAGCCCAGTCTAACAGGATGCTGAATGCCATTGATACCGGCCATGAGCTTGATATTAAAAAGAATGTGACCGGAGCGAAGATCCTTTGTGCTGCCCGTACATTTGATAATTTGACGGCTATGAATGATGTGAACGAGCCTACCTCCGAGATATCGGCGGTTAGATATCTTATGTCACATGAAGAGTATTTTGATCCTGAGATCACATCAGCTCTTGTAGACAGCATCAATATTCTGGCCCCTGGAACTTCAGTAGAGCTTACAAACGGTGACAAAGGTCTCGTTATCTCCGAAAATCCCTCAAATGTGCTTGAGCCCATCATTCTTTCCTTTGGCGATAACCGTATCATAGATCTCGGGCAGAAACTCATCTACGGAGATCTGGCCATCAAGGATGTCATGAAGACAATGGACAACAGGAATATCATTGACAGAGAGGCCTTAAAAGCAGCAGGTATCAATATTTAAGATACATATTGATATTCTTATTATCTTTTAATTCAATTTTTTCACGCAATACAGATCATTAATCAACAATCACTGATCTTGTCAGATCATGCTCTGCTTCAGGCAGAAGCATTCATCATATTTTCATTATAATTTCCAAACAACAGGAGGTATTAGTTATGTACAGTTGCGTAAAGACACTGTCTCTTTGCGGTCTTAACGGCAGAGAGATAAGGGTTGAGGCAGACATGTCGGAAGGTCTTCCGGTCTTTGACATGGTAGGTTATCTGGGAGGCGAGGTGAAGGAGGCCAGGGAACGGGTAAGGACAGCTCTTAAGAATTCCGGGATCACACTGCCTCCCAAGAGGATAACGGTAAATCTTTCACCTGCTGACATCAAAAAGAGCGGAACAGCATATGATCTGGCTGTAGCGGTCTCTCTGATGGAGCTGCTGGGCAAGATACCGCCGCAATCGACTGATGGTATGGTAGTGATAGGAGAGCTTGGACTTTCCGGAAATGTATTGGGTGTGAACGGTGTACTGCCTATGCTGATCGAGGCAAAAAACATGGGGATAACTTCGTGTATGGTCCCCAGTGATAATATCGCGGAAGCAAAGGCAGTAGAGGGCATGTCATATGTCGGGATAAGTTCTATCAATGAGGCAAGGGATTTCTTTGAAAGCGGTCTTATATATGACAGGGATGAGGAGATAACAAACCCAGGGGAGAGCAACGGGAATACAAAAAGAGAGGTTGATTTTTCAGAGATAAACGGTCAGGAAACAGCAAAAAGAGCTATGGAGATAGCTGCTGCAGGTATGCACAATATTCTCCTTATCGGTCCTCCGGGATCAGGAAAGACGATGCTTGCCAAAAGACTGCCCACTATCCTTCCGGAACTTGATCCTGATGAAAGGATGGAGGTAACAAAAATCTACAGTGTAGCCGGACTCCTTAAGGATGGTCAGGGACTTATCACCTCGAGGCCTTTTGTAGCTCCCCACCATACCATATCGCCGGCTGCCATGGCCGGAGGCGGGACTGTGCCAAGGCCGGGCGAATGCTCTCTTGCGCACAGAGGAGTCCTGTTTCTGGATGAGCTACCCGAGTTTTCAGGCTCCAGCCTTGAGATCTTAAGACAGCCTATGGAAGACAAGGAGGTTAATATTGCCCGTGCCGCCGGAAGCTATACATATCCTGCTGATTTTCTTTTATGCGCCGCCATGAATCCTTGTAAATGCGGTTATTACCCGGACAGAAACAGATGCAGATGCTCGGAGAATGATGTGCAAAAATACCTTGGAAAAATTTCAGGTCCTTTGCTTGACCGGATAGATATATGCGTTGAAGCGTCAAGGCTTGAATATAAAGACATGAAATCCAGCGATAATAATGAAAGATCCTCCGAGATCCGAAAGAGGGTGGAGAAGGCTGTTGAGCTTCAGAAGAAGAGATTTGAAGGTACCGGAATAAGATTTAACTCTGAGATCGGAGTTAAAGATATTGACAGATACTGTCATCTCGGGCGCAGGGAAGAAAAACTGATGCGGGATGCCTTTGAAAATATAGGTCTTTCAGCCAGGGCTTATCACAGGATGATCAGAGTGGCACGTACCATAGCAGATCTTTGCGGTGATGATGAAATAAAATGTGAACATTTGTCAGAAGCAATAGGCTTCAGAAGTATAGACAGGAGGTACTGGAATGGATAAGACAAGGTATATAACAAGATTTGAAGATGAATTCCCTGATAAGCTCAGATTTATTCCCGGCTGTCCGGCCGGGATATATGTAAGAGGAGATCTGCCGGATCCTGAAAAGAAGACCGTAGCGATAGTAGGTGCAAGGGCGTGTTCGGAATATGGCAGAAAGATGGCTTCATATTTTTCTTCTCATCTCGCTGCTGCGGGTGTACAGATAGTAAGCGGTATGGCGAGAGGAATAGACGGCATAGCGCAAAGAGCTGCTCTTGAGGCAGGCGGCACTACCTTCGGAATACTTGGATCCGGCACGGATGTGATTTATCCTGAGCAGAACAGAGAGATATACAGGATGATAGAAGGACACGGCGGACTCATATCCGAGCATCCCGACGGTACGGCTCCGTTGGGTCCTCATTTCGCATCAAGGAACCGTATTATATCGGGGATCTGCGATATACTGCTTGTTATCGAGGCCAGATTAAAATCCGGTACATCGATCACGGTTGCTGATGCTCTGGATCAGGGTAGGGAAATATATGCCGTTCCCGGACGTCTTACTGACGGTCTTTCTGCCGGCTGCAATAAGCTCATTTCAGAAGGCGCCGGCATGGCATTATGTCCCGATGATCTCCTCAAAGCACTCGGGCTTCTTTGTGAAGAACCGTTATCAACCTCGACATCCGGTTTTACGGGGACCAAACACTTTGATCTTTCAAGTAAAGAAAAGCTCGTTTTTGACTGTCTTGATCTCTATCCACGATCCGTGGATGAAATAGTCCGTACCTGCCGGCTGTCTGTTTCTGAGGTCATGGAGCTTGTCACTTCGCTTTGTATAAAAGGAGCCGCTAAGGAATGTGCCAGAAGCAACTATATCCGCGAGACTTGATCAAAGACTATTGACCATTTATATATTTAGGGTGTACACTCCACTTTTGAAATTGCTTACGGAGGATTTATTAACATGGCAAAGAATCTGGTGGTGGTTGAGTCACCCGCTAAAGTTAAGACAATAAAGAAATTTCTCGGTAGCAGCTATCAGGTTGTTGCTTCAATGGGCCACGTCAGGGATCTGCCGAAGAGCTCCATGGGAATAGATGTAGAAAATGATTTTGAGCCTAAGTACATTACAATAAGAGGAAAGGGTGATCTGCTCGCCTCGTTAAGGAAAGAAGTAAAGAAGGCTGATAAGATATATCTTGCAACCGACCCTGACCGGGAGGGAGAAGCCATATCCTGGCATCTTGAAAACGCATTAAAGCTTGGCCCCGGAGAAACAGACAAAAAAGTTTACCGGATAACATTTAATGAAATAACAAAAAATGCTGTAAAGAAGTCCCTTTCAGAACCAAGAGATATCGATATGGACAGAGTAGATGCCCAGCAGGCAAGGCGTGTGCTTGACAGACTTGTGGGATACGGTATTTCACCTCTGCTCTGGGCCAAGGTCAAAAGAGGTCTTTCGGCAGGCCGTGTACAGTCAGTAGCATTAAGACTGATATGTGACAGGGAGGATGAGATAGAGGCTTTTATTCCTGAAGAATACTGGAGCATTGACGCTGTATTTGATGTAAAAGGAGAAAAGAAACCTCTGAATTCACATTTTTACGGTGATGCCTCCGGAAAGATAGAGATAAAAACGGCTGAAGAGGCCAAAAGGATAAAAGATTTCTGCGAAAAAGCTTCCTATAAAATAACGGAAGTAAAGAGAGGCGAGAGGATCAAGAAATCCCCCCTTCCTTTTACCACCAGTACACTTCAGCAGGAAGCCAGTAAAAATCTCAATTTCTCTACTTCCAAGACCATGCGTATCGCGCAGAACCTTTATGAGGATGGTATAATCACATATCTTCGTACCGATTCCACAAGACTGTCCAATGAAGCAAAAAACATGGCTTCAACCTTTATTATAGATAATTACGGAAATGAGTTTCTCGGTCTTGATTCAGTAAAGGCTAAGGAGGGACCTAATGTTCAGGATGCACATGAGGCCATAAGACCTACTGATGTGAACCGGACTCCTTCAGATATGAAAGGGACCCTCGGTCGGGACCAGCTAAGACTGTATCAGCTGATATGGAAAAGATTCGTAGCTTCCTGTATGTCGAATGCCGTATATGATACCGAGAATGTCAGGATCATGGCATCTGATAAGTATTTGTTTACTGCAAGTGCATCAAAGATAAAATTTCAGGGCTTTATGAGTGTATATAATGATGAAGAGGAGGATAAGGATGATAAAAATGTCATTTCTTCTTCACTGTCTGAAAACAGTGTCCTTTCACCTTCAGATCTTGATGCCAGACAGCATTTTACACAGCCTGCACCTCATTTTACCGAGGCAACGCTGGTACGTACACTGGAGGAGCTCGGCATTGGCAGACCTTCCACCTATGCTCCGACAATAACAACCCTGCTTTCCCGCAGGTATATTACCAAAGAGGGCCGGAATCTTTTTGTTACAGAGATGGGAAATGCAGTAAACAGGATAATGAAGGATGCTTTTCCTTCTATAGTGGATCTTAGATTTACTGCAAATCTTGAATCGCTGCTTGACGGAGTCGAGGCCGGCAACGTGAAATGGAAGACCGTAATAGAAAACTTCTATCCGGATCTTCACGAAGCTGTAGATAAAGCAAATAAAGAAATTGAGAAGGTCAAGATTGCCGATGAGGAAACTGATGTCATCTGCGAGGAATGCGGAAGACATATGGTAATAAAGTATGGCCCCCACGGTAAGTTTCTTGCCTGTCCTGGTTTTCCAGAATGCCGCAACACCAAGCCTTATTACGAAAGTATAGGGGTTGCCTGTCCTAAATGCGGAAAAGACATAGTAATGCGTATGTCAAAAAAGGGAAGAAGATATTATGGCTGTCTCGGGTTCCCGGATTGTGATTTTATGAGCTGGTCCAAGCCTTCATCCGTCAAATGTCCTAAATGTTCGGGTATGATGGTTGAAAAAGGCCAGAATCTCGTCTGCACAAATGATGACTGCAAGAATATAATACCTAAGCCGGCAGAAAACGAAGACTGAATTAATAAATTGTATTAGAATCCGTACAATCCTCTTGCATTATGTTTTAAATTGTATTATAATTAATACAATCCTGACGGAGAAATGAATTGAGCAGTATAGAACTCCTTGACAGGACGCGGAAAATAAGAGCCCTTCTGCATGATACAGAAGATAATAAACTGTCCTTTGACGAGATCTGTTCCCTTATGGGACGCATAGTTCCATCTTCTGTATGCGTGATAAGCGCCAAGGGAAAAGTTTTGGGACGTGATGAAAGAGCCATGTATCCGGATGCCTTCGGAAGAAAAAAGGGCGCTTTCATCGATGACAGTATCAACGAAAGACTCCTTAGAGTTCTTTCAACCAGAGAAAATGTCAGGCTTGACACTTTAGGAATAGATGACAACGGAGTGTTTGAGACCGAAGCATTGATTACCCCGGTTGAAATGAGCGGAGAAAGAACCGGAACTTTATTGTTTTTCAGGCGTAACAGAGGTTTTACCGTGGATGATATCATACTTTGCGAATATGCATCTACGGTTGTGGGACTTGAGCTTAAAAGATCGCTTGATGAGGAAGAGGCATCTTCGGTAAGGCTTAAGTCCGTTATGGATGATGCCATATCAGCGCTGTCTGCCACGGAAAAGCTTGCGGTAAAATCAGTATTTGATGAGCTTTATGCAGCAGAGGGACTGATAGTAGCTTCGCAGATCTCCAAGGATACAGGCATTACCAGGTCGGTCATAGTCAACGCTCTTAAGAAGCTGGAGGGTGCCGGCATCATAGCAATAAGATCTGCCGGGGTGAAGGGAACCCATATAGAAGTACTGAATCCCGATCTATATGATGCTATTGATAAAATAGAATGATTCCAAAACGGATTTTGGTTTGCGGATTAAAAGGATTTATGGCGACATAGATCCTTTTTGTGTTAGAGACCTTAACGTAGAGCGCCATAATTTAGTTTTTCAGTCGCCTTTCGATACAATATGTAGTGGCGAAGCAAAACATATATATCTATATATTGACATTTCGAAAAGGTATAATATAATAATAATTTGTTCAATACTGTAAAAGAGGGAGGATAAAATGATCAATTCTGATGTATTTAATTATGTGGATGTCATCACTTCAGCAGCTGATGCTTCATCTCTCAGAAATAAGACTATAGCGAATAATATTGCAAACATCGATACCCCCCATTACAAGAGACAGGACGTATCATTTTCGGCAAATCTCCAGCAGGCTCTTAAGAATTCCAAGTTTGAAACGCTGGATCAGAAGGTTGCATCCCTGAACACAAAGAAACTCAGAGGTGTGGTCTACACGGATAATGAGGCATACTCATACAGACTTGACGGAAATAATGTGGATGTTGATACAGAGAACGTATATATGGCCCAGAATCAGGTCGTATATCAGGGACTCACCAAATCACTTTCATCACAGTTCGAGCATTTTAAGGCTGTATCAAAGTAAGTATTTATTGAAAGGAGCGGGATATGGGAGTATTTGACAGCTTCAGTATTAATTCTTCGGGACTTACGGCCGAGCGTTACAGGATGGATGTCATAGCGGAAAACATCGCTAACGCCAACACCACCAGGACCAAGGACGGAACCCCGTACAAAAGAAAGGTTGTGACATTTCAGGAAAGATCAAATCCTGTTGCGTCATTTAACTCAGTCCTTATGAATACCCAGAGCAAGTATAATCGTTTTGTGGGTAACGGAGTTAAGGTCGGGGGACTGTACAACGATAATGTGACAGAAATGAATATGGTATATGATCCTTCACATCCGGATGCTGACGAAAACGGATATGTCACTTATCCCAATGTTAATATCGTCACTGAAATGACGAATATGATAGATGCGAGCAGGGCTTACGAGGCAAATTCGACTGCCTTTTCGGCATCAAAGCAAATGGCCATGGACGGCCTTAATGTAGGACAGGGATCATAAAAGTCTAAACAAGTGAGGTAAAACCATGGATGTAGCGCATATCAGTTCATTCTTTAATCTGTCTTCTCCCGCAGTAGAGGGGGCTGCCGTAAGATCATCAACTGTCAAATTCCCTGATGATGAGAGTTTCGGGACTTTTCTTGATGCAGCTGTAAAGCAGGTTAATGAGACGAATACTTATCTGAAACAGGAGGAGGAAGAAGAGATCAAGTGGGCCTTAGGTCTTACTGAGAACACTCATGATCTCGCTGTGGCACAGTCCAAGGCTCAGACTGCTTTGCAGTATACCGTGGCGCTCCGCGACCGGTTCCTCGAGTCATACAGAGAGATCATGCAGATGCAGATCTGATATCTGATTTAGATACGAAACGATCCGGACTTAATCATTTTATATTTTCTTATCGAAGAGAGAAAGGATAAGCAATGGCTAATTTACAGGAGAGACTCAGAGCATTATGGCAGAGATTTCTCGAATGGTGGAACAGATTTACCATAAAACAGAAGACACTCATTGTCTCGGTGGCAGCCGGGGTGATGGTTCTTATCGCCGTTGTTGTAGCTGTGGTGACAAAGCCGCAATATAAGACTCTGTATGTCAGTGATACGACTAAAGAGACAAGCGGAGTCACAGCGCTTCTTGATGAAAATGGCATCACATATGATACAAGTCAGGACGGTCTGACCATATCTGTTCTTGAGGAGCAGTATACAGATGCCGTGATACTGCTCGGAGCCAACAATTATCCTGCTGCCGAGTATTCTATTGACAGCGTGTTTGAGGGAGGCTTTTCTTCCACTGAATCTGACAAGACCAAGAAGTACCAGGAATTTATGGAGGCCAAATTCCAGTCGGCTCTCGGAAATATGGATAATGTCAAGCGCGCTATAGTCAATATCAGCGTGCCTGAAAATGACGGTACACTTCTCTCAAAGGAAAAGGAAAGCTATGCTTCAGTAATGCTTGAGCTTGAAAATCCTGAAGACATGACTCAGGAACAGGCTGCCGACATAGCAAGGTTTGTGGCTACCGAGCTTGGTAATGACACTACCTCAAATGTTGTCATCATGGACACGACGGGAAATATGCTTTATTCCGGTCAGGATGAGAATTCCCTTGCAGGAAGCGCATCAAGCCGTCTTTCTTATAAAACACAATATGATAATATCGTAAGAGGCGAGATCAATGATGCCCTTGTAGGAGCTAAGATCTATGATAATGTCCAGGTGGTTCCTAACCTTGACCTTAACTGGGATGTGGTCAAATCCACGGAGCACACATATACTCCTGCCGAAGGCCAGGATCAGGGCGTTCTTTCACAGGAGGATACCTATTCGCAGCAGACAGAGAATTCAAATGGTGATATTCCCGGGACTGATACAAACGGTGAGATTACCTATGAATATCAGGATTCGGCATTTTCATCATCTAATACCGATGAGACCAGCCGGAGCTATCTTCCGAACGAAAAGATAACAGATACGGAAAAGGCCGGTGGAGCAATTAATTATGCAACTTCTTCTCTTGGTATTACTGCCATACACTATGTAGTGTATAATGAAGAAGATATGGAGGCTTCCGGCGCGTTGGACGGCACAACCTTTAATGAATTCCGTATAGCAAATTCCGAGCGGACTAAGACAGAGGTCGATGAGGATGTATATAATGTAGTTTCCAAGGCAACCGGAATTCCGCTGACAAATATACAGATAGTAGCTTATGATGAGCCAATATTTGTACCTAAGGAAGGCGGACTTGTATCTCCTACAAATATCTTTATAATAGTACTCATCATTCTGATACTCGCGCTTCTCGCTTTTGTTGTGATAAGATCAATGAGAGCGGAGAAGAAGGCGGAAGAGGAAGAGACAGAGGAGCTTTCTCTCGATACCCTCCTTCAGAGTACTCAGGACAATGCCGAGCTTGAGGAGATCGACTCGGAAAACAAGAGTGAGATCAGGCTTCTCATAGAGAAGTTTGTGGACGATAATCCGGATGCGGTTGCGAATCTTCTTCGTAACTGGCTTACCGAGGATTGGGGGTAAGACAGGTGCCATTACCGGCCGCGCCTGCGGAGGGCGAACTTTCAGGATTGCAAAAAGCAGCTATACTGCTCATAGCGTTAGGACCGGAAAAGTCAGCTAAAATATTTAAGCATCTTAAGGATGAAGAAATAGAAGAGCTGACTTTGGAGATCGCTAATACAAGATCGGTCACACCACAGATAAAAGAAGAAGTCATAAGCGAGTTTTATCAGATCTGCCTTGCACAGCAGTATATCGCCGAGGGTGGTATAGGCTATGCCAAAGAGCTTCTGGAGCAGTCTTTCGGTGAAGAGAAGGCTTCGGATGTTATTTCAAGACTTACGGCTTCACTTCAGGTCAAGCCTTTCGAATTTGTCAGAAAAACGGATGCTTCCCAGCTGCTGAACTTTATTCAGGATGAGCATCCCCAGACCATTGCCCTGATCCTGTCCTATCTGAATCCTTCCCAGGCTGCTCAGATCATCGGTGCGCTCCCCCCTGACAGGCAGGCGGATGTAGCCAAGAGAATAGCGATGATGGACAGGACCAGCCCGGATGTAATTAAAGAGGTAGAAAGAGTGCTGGAATCAAAGATTTCATCCCTTGTTAATCAGGATTATACGATCATCGGCGGTGTGGATTCTGTAGTAGAGATCCTGAACACTGTGGACCGCGGTACAGAAAAGCATATCATGGAAACTCTGGAAGTAGACGAGCCGGAGCTGGCCGACGAGATCAGAAAGAAGATGTTCGTTTTCGAGGATATCCTTCTGCTGGACGACAGAGCCATACAGAGAGTGCTGCGTGATGTTGACAACTCTGATCTTTCCATGGCGCTCAAGGGCGCGAACGAGCAGGTTCAGGCTGCGATATTCAAGAATATGTCTTCGAGACTGTCGGCTATGATAAAAGAAGATATGGAGTTTATGGGCCCTGTACGTATGAAAGACGTGGAGGAAGCACAGCAGAAGATAGTCAATATCATCAGAAAGCTGGAGGATTCTGCAGAGATCGTTATTTCCAGAGGCGGAGGAGACGAGATCATTGTCTAACGTACTTAAAGGTGGGCTTGCATCCATTGAAGATGAGAAGAAAGTTATCAACTCAAATGCAATGGTTGCCGACAGGCTGAAGCTTTTGAAGACGATCATGGAGAGGGAGCAGTCTGCCGGATCGGATGATCTTTCTCCTGACGGATTTACAGAAGGTCTGGATGCCGAGATGCTGGAAGGCATCCTTAACGATCCGGATGCCGAGTCCGGAGAGGCGGGTTCAGGCAACGTCATGAAAGCTGCACCTCCCGAGCCTGCCATAGATATGGAAGCCATACAGGCCGAGGCCGATCAGATCATTGAGGATGCAAAGGCACAGGCTGACCAGATAATCCAGGAAGCGATGGATCAGGCTGAAGCCGGCAAGGCACAGATATATGAAGAGGCCCGAAATGCAGGTCATGAAGAAGGCTATGGACAGGGGCTTGCCGAAGCTGAGACTATAAAAGCCGAGCTTGCCATGAAAGAGCAGGAAATGATGGCTCAATATGAACAGATGGTATCTGAGCTTGAACCGGCTTTGATAGACATGCTTTCAGATATCTATGGTCATATCTTTAATACAGACCTTAAGGATAAAAAAGAAATCATTCTCTACCTGCTGCAAAACGCTTTGCAGAACACCGATACAACAGTTGATATAATGATACATGTCTCCAAGGATGATTATGATTTTATTTCATCTAATAAAGAGGCACTTTTTGAGGGGATCCCGGGAGCAGATAATACCGAGATAGTCCCTGATGTTACTTTATCCCAGGGACAGGCTATGATAGACACGGGATCCGGAATATTTGACTGCTCCTTAGGTACCGAGCTGGAGGGCTTGAAAAAACAGCTCATGGTACTCGCTTACAGAAGGGAAGAGTAGGATAATGGATCTTGCCTTTGATTTCTCAAAATATCAAAGTCTGGCCACGGGTACATATTTCAAAAAACTCGGAAAAGTTGTAAACGTGGTAGGACTGACTATAGAATCCGAAGGCCCTGATGCCAGACTCGCAGACATTTGCTCGATCCAGCCGGCAGATACGTCGCTTAAGCCCATTCTTGCTGAGGTTGTAGGATTTAAAGACAGGATGACACTGCTTATGCCCTATGAATCCACCGATGGCATTGGCTCAGGCTCCATTGTTCAAAACCTCGAGCATCCTTTGATGGTCAAATGCTCAGATGACCTATTGGGACGTACTCTTGACGGAATGGGTAACCCTACCGACGGATCGGATATAATCGGTGATGAATATCCTGTAGAAGCAATGCCGCCTGATCCGATGGACAGGGTAATAATCAGTGACGTGCTTCCTTTGGGTGTAAAGGCAGTTGACGGACTCCTGACAGTTGGCAAAGGTCAGCGGATAGGTATATTTGCAGGCTCCGGTGTCGGCAAATCGACACTTATGGGCATGTTTGCAAGAAATACAAAGGCTGAGATAAACGTCATTGCACTTATCGGGGAGCGCGGGCGTGAGGTCAGAGAGTTTGTCGAAAGGGATCTGGGACCTGAAGGTATGGCAAGATCCGTGGTAGTAGTAGCAACCTCTGATAAACCTGCGCTTGAAAGAAATAAAGCCGCCAAAACCGCAACAGCGATAGCTGAATACTTCAGGGATCAGGGTAAAGACGTTCTGCTTATGATGGATTCGCTTACCCGATTCTCCATGGCGCAGAGGGAGATAGGACTGGCATCCGGAGAGCCTCCAGTGACCAGAGGCTATCCGCCTTCAATATATGCAGAGATGCCAAAGCTGCTTGAAAGGGCTGGTAACGGTGCCAAAGGCTCGATCACGGGACTATATACCGTTCTCGTGGACGGAGACGACTTCAATGAGCCGATCACAGACACGGCAAGATCCATACTTGACGGGCATATTGTGCTGAACAGAAAGATTGCCCAGCAAAACCATTATCCCGCCATTGATGTGCTGATGAGCATATCAAGATGTATGAGCCAGATAGCAAGCAAAGAGCACAAGGCTTTTGCCGGTAAGCTTAAAAATGTTCTTGCTACATATAATGAAGCTGAGGATCTGATTAACATTGGTGCATATAAAGCTGGCTCCAATCCAAAGATTGATTTTGCCATATCAAAGATCGATGCCGTGAATGATTATCTTATGCAGACAACAGACTCAAAGTTTGACTTTGATGACGAAGTCCGTATGCTGGGTGAATTATTTGCCGAAGAGGGCTAATAAAAGGCGAAAGCGAAGCGAAGCCAGGCGCAGGGCTTTATAAGGAGACAAATGGCAAAATTTGTATACAGAATGCAAAATATTATTGATAAAGCCCTGTCTCTATGACCATCAGACAGGCTCGCTTGCGAGCATGGATGAATGGGCATAAGAGACGCTAACAAGAATGAGGAAGCAGCCCGTAAGGGCGGATTCCGAATTAATGTAGCATGGCGAAAGCGAAGCGAAGCCAGGCGCAGGGCTTTATAAGGAGACAAATGGCAAAATTTGTATACAGAATGCAAAATATACTTAACCTCGATGAAAAGCTGGAAGAACAGGCCAAAATGGAATATGCTACCCAGCAGATGGTTCTGAACGAGGAAGAAGAAAAAGAACAGCATCTTAAAGACCGTCGAACAGCCTATGAAGAAGAAGCCCGAAGGCTGAGAGAAGAAAACATATCAGTAAAGGATCTTATTGCAAACGCCAATGCGATAGGAGTAATGGGAACTTTGATCGAAGAGCAGCATAAGGTCGTAAAGCAGGAAGAGGACAAACTCGAAGTAAAGCGTTCGGCGCTTGAAGAAGCCATGAAAGACCGCAAGACCCAGGAAAAGCTGAAAGAAAAAGCCTTTGACGAATTTAAGATGGAGCTTGTGATGGAAGAGAACAAGCAGATAGACCAGCTTACAAGCTATACATTTGGAATTAAGAAACAACAGGAAAAGAAAAACTGATGGCAGAGAACGAACTTGCAAAAACTGAAGGAACCTCAGCGGAGGATAGAAAAGCCGAGGTAGCCAGGCTTAAAGAAGAAAAAAAGCAGCTGAAAGCACAGGCAAAAGAACTTAAAAAACAACGCAAAGCCCTCGAAGCAGAGGATGATGAGGAGGACGAAGGCGGTGCTTTTTCCGTCATATTAGTGACCGTAGTCATAATCCTCATATGGCTTGCGATACTCGCTTTGCTCGTAAAGCTTGATATAGGAGGCTTCGGCTCCAATGTCCTGGCTCCTGTCGTTGGAAATGTCCCGGTATTAAACAAGATCCTCCCGGAAGGCTCAGTACAGCAAACGGATGATGTTTCCGGCAATAATGTAGTGAACGGCGGTTATGATAATCTTGATGATGCCATAAACCGCATAAAGATGCTGGAAAACGAGCTTGCCGAAGCTGAGCAGGATGCGGACTCGGCAAATAAGACCATAGATGAGCTCACTCAGGAAATAGCACGGCTGAAAACCTATGAGGATAATCAGGTCGAATTTGAAAAGATCAAGGATGAATTTGATAATGAGGTGGTCTTTAACAATAAGGCTCCTGACATCGATGAGTACCGGAAATATTATGAAGAGATCGATCCCACAAATGCTGAGATACTGTATAAAGAGGTAGTAAAACAGCAGGAGGTGGATGCCGAGATCAAGGATTACGCCAAGGCATACTCCGAAATGAAAGCCAAGGATGCCGCTGTGATATTCAACAGTGTGCCTCTGCGCAATGATCTGGAGCTTGCTGCAAAGATCCTGGGTGTTATGAAAGCCGATGCAAGAGGCAGCATCCTTGCCGAGATCGGAAAGCTTGATGCAGATCTCGCCGGCAATATCACCGAAATCATGGATCCCGATGATGAGTAGGAATGAAAAATTCATCGGAATTTTTCATTCCGTATTTCGCAGGAAGCGAAGCTTCCTGTCCGAAGGATTCACAAGCGTGCTTCCTTAGGGCGTTGCCGGAGTCTTATAATGAACGAAAAAAAATTGTCGTTAACTATAGTTCGGGGGTTAAGACTGGGGGTACAATCTCCGATAAATATAATGTAAAGTGTATATTCATATTGCGAAAGGAGGATACGAATTGACAACCCCTAATGTAAATGCACCGGTGCAGATACCGGCAGGGGCGACAGAAATTACTTCAACAAAGGCAAAAGGTGACAGAGAAGATCAAAGCTTTATGGATGTGCTGAGCATCGCAGACAGCGCAGCAAGAACAAAAGCACCGGAGAAGGATATCAAGGCTGATACGAATACTCCGAAGGAAACAAAACAGACTGAGGCAGCAAAGCCAAAGGATGTAAAAAAGGATTCATCCGGTCAGGACAACAAAGAGGTCAGTGATTCAGCAAAGACCGAAAAGAAAGAGCAGGTCAAGGAAGACACTAAAACGACAGATCCCAAAGTAAAAGAAGCAGTCGAAGAAATAAAAGAAGCAGTAAAAGAAAAGCTTGGGATCACGGATGAAGAGCTCACACAGGTGATGGAAACTCTGGGACTTACAATGGCAGATCTTCTTGATCCGAAGACTATGGCAGACATAGCAGCCCAGGTTAAAAACGTCACACCGGTGGACATAGTAGCAGATGATACTCTTTCAGGAATTGTAACAGACCTGCAGAGTACAGTAAGGGAAATTACATCCGATCTTATTCAAAAGCTGGATGTCACTCCCGAAGAATTCAAAGAAATAAAGAATACCTTTGCCGAAACGATAACAAACACAAATGAATACGAAGTAGTTTCTCCAACCCGGGAATCAACGGAGAACACACAGGATCTTAGTGCCACACCAAATGATCGGATTGCAGCAGACAATCAGGTGAGACCGGAGGAAACAGTCCAGGAACCCACGAAAGATACGGTAAGGACCCCAGCGGAAGCCGTAGCGGATGTAAAGACAGAGGTTCAGCCGGATAGGACCGAAAGGATATCCGAAACCTCAGAGGGCGGACAGGAGGTCAGTCTCAAGGTCAGGGTGGAAGACAGGAGAGGCCAGGAGGGCCAGAACCAGACAGCCGGAAATAATGAAAACGGCAGCCAGACTCCACAGGATGACATCATAAGATCTGAAGGCAGAGCAAGACATACAGAAGCTCATGCCGACATTACATCAAACCACAACAACATATTCTTCCAGAACCTTAACACGGCAGTTGAGAACACACTGGAAGCTGTGACAGCCACACAGAATTCAATGCCTTCTACCACAATGGTGGATGCGATGGATCTCATAAATCAGATCAATTCTCAGATAAGGGCAGTCATAGACAACGAAACACAAAGCCTTTCGATGCAGCTTCACCCCCAGAGCCTGGGACGGCTGAACGTAGAGCTCATAGCAAAAGCAGGACAGCTCACTGCACAGTTTGAAGCAGAGAATGCATCAGTCAAGGCGGCACTTGAAACAAGACTCGTAGAGCTTAAGGAAACTCTTGAACAAAGAGGAGTCAGAGTCGAAAGTGTAGAAGTAACCATAGCAAGCCACGAATTCGAGCAGAATCTTATGGGCGGAGAGCAGTCGGGAGCAGCTTCCGAGGGATCTCAGGGAAGAGGCCGCAGGACAAGAAGCATTAACCTGAATGACGACGCGATCGATGGTATAGATGGGGAAGATACCACTGAAGAAGAGAGGATAGCACGGGATATGATGGCTGCAAACGGGAATTCAGTAGACTATATGGCGTGATACAAGGCGAATATGCTACAAAGCGTTTTGCACTTGTGCAAAAAAGCTTTGAAGCATATGAGCCTGACATACATGAGGAAGCAGCACGATAGTGCGGATTCCGAATGGCTGTAGCATAGCGGGAGTTGCGAAGCAACGGAGCTATGCGTTGTATCACAAAGAAAAAAAGGAGATAAGATATGGCAGTAGATGCTTCAATAGTAAACGGCGATATAACCAACAGCGC
>JAEEGL015634506.1_pt1 | contig 19184 bp, 19 predicted proteins | sample 9134231 | NCBI WGS metagenome assembly JAEEGL01 (sample SAMN16246548, study PRJNA631951) | gut metagenome | biome: gut microbiome; feature: rumen; material: fiber-attached | host: Bos | place: Iran: Karaj | collected 2018-10 | reverse complement strand
GGGAATAGAAGAAAAAGAAACAATTGAAGCAATTAATAATATAGGTTTTTCTGGTAATATACTTAATATCGCAGCTGGAGATGGAAGATTTAATAATAGGTTATTGGAATTATCTGATAGTGTAACAGCTATTGATATAGACAATTCGGAATTAGAATCTTTAAAAGAGAATTGCCATAAGGATTTATTAGATAAGCTTTGCACAAAAGCAGTAGATATTACACAAAAATTACCTTTCCTAGATGAAACATTTGATGGCGTTTTTTGCACAGGAACCTTACACTTATTCGATAGAGATACAATAATAAAAATACTTCAAGAAATTAAAAGAGTTTTAAAAACTAAAGGTAAAATAGTTTTAGATTTTGCTACTGATATTAAAAGATTAGATAAAAATCAAAATCTAGTAGTCTTTGAGGGAGAAGGTAATTATACAACAGATGAAGCTATATCTTTGTTTGAGGAACAATTGAAAGAGTTTTCTTTAAATATTAGAGTTGCTACTTTTATGGAAGAAAACTTAGAAGATGATGCAGGATATAATTATATATCAGGTAATTTTTTAATAATTAGTGGAATAGCAAGAGAAAAGAGTATTAATAAAAAACATCAGCAAGATTGTATTGAAAGATAGTTTTTCATGTTAAAATATAGAAGGTAATTAATTAGAAAGTAGGTAATCAAGAAAAATGATTGATAATAAAGGTAATAAGAAGGAAAAAACACAAGAAGAAAGTTTTCCTAAGGTCCACATTAACTGGTATCCAGGTCATATGCTTAAAACTAAAAAACAGATTATTGAAGATTTGAAATTAGTTGATATAGTAATTGAAATATTAGATGCAAGAATTCCTTTATCTAGTAGAAATCCTGATATTCATAGGATTATAAATGGTAAAAAAGAAATAGTTATATTAAATAAAAGTGATTTAGCAGATGAAAATCAAAATAGAAAATGGGTAGATAAATTTGAAAAAGATGGAATAGTTGCAATTTCTACTGATTCTAATACTGGAAAAGGAACTAAAGAGTTTTTAAATGAAGTTCAAAAAGTATTAGATGAAGAAATTAGAAAAGCAGCTGACAAAGGAAGAGTAAAAAAGAATATTAGAATTATGATAGTTGGAATTCCAAATGTTGGGAAGTCATCTTTCATAAATAGAATAAGCAATAAAAAGACAGCTGAAGTTGGAAATAGACCAGGTGTTACAAAACAAAAACAATGGGTAAGAATTGCAAATAATATTGAACTATTAGATACACCAGGGGTATTATGGCCAAAATTTGAAGATGAAAATGTTGCATTAAAGCTTTCATATGTTGGATCAATTAAAGATGAAGTTTTAGATGAGGTAAATATAGCATACAATTTACTTAAATTTCTATATGAAAATTACAAAGAAAAAATCTTTACAAGATATCAAATTAACGAGTATAATATAGAAGAAAGTAATGAAATGTATGAACAAGATGAAGTATATAATTTAATGAGAGCAATTGGTAAAAAAAGAGGAGCAATTGTATCTGGCGGAGAAATAGATGATGAAAAAACTGCTAAGATTATACTTACAGATTATAGAAGCGGAAAATTAGGTAGAATAACATTGGAGAAAATAGATGGATAAAACAAAGGTAAATCTTATGAGTCCACTTACATGGGCATATATAGGTGACAGTGTATTTGAACTATATATTAGAAATTATTTAGTTTCAACTACAAATTTAAAACCACATAAATTACATATTGAAACTATAAAATATGTAAAAGCAAAATCTCAAAGAGAAATATTAGATAAAATATCTTGTGATTTAACAGATGAGGAAAAAGACATTGTAAGAAGAACAAGAAACACGGAAAATCATCATTTACCTAAAAATGCTGATCCAGAAGATTACATGTATGCAACAGCATTTGAAGGATTAATTGGATATTTATACTTATCAGGACAAGAAGAAAGACTAGAAGAAATTTTAAAGAAATGTATATAGTTAATATAGAGTTGGAAGGAAAATTTATGGGAGAAAAAGCAAAAAAAGATAAAGGATTTTGGAATAAAATAAAAGCAGGAGTTGCTGTTCTTTTAGCATCTCTTTCTATTGCTATACCTACCATAAAATATGCCAAAGATAAAGATACTAAAAGCTTAGATTCAGGAACAAGCGTATCAGACTCAGATAGAAACGTTAGAAAAGATGGAGATGAATTTAGAGAAAGCTTAAAGGTGAGCTTTTCAGATGAGGACGAAAAAGTATATTCTGGATTAACATATGATGACTTATTAAAAAAATTAGATAGTGTTGCAAGTAAGAATAATTATAATGAAGTTGAATATAAGTATTCAAAAGCATTTTTTGATGGAGTATATAATAATTATGATTCATGGAAGAGTTTAAGCAAAGGTATGCCAACAAAAGAAAAGTATACTTCACAAAGTGTTATTGATGTATTAGCTGATTCAACTCTTAATTTTATAAGTACAGAAGGCGAAGAAGGGAAAAGATTAATAGAAAGTGGATCTCCACTAGGATATACAGAATTTAATAATGGTAAAGCAGTAATTACCATTTTATATAATCCAAAAGGAAATTCAGATGAGTTTAACGCAGAAGTTCAAAGATTTGCGCATGAGACAGCACATGCTGAGCAAAAATATATTTTAACTCATGATGATCATTTTAAAGGTAATTCATATTTAAGATACATTCTAACTGAAGGAAGAGCTACTACAAAAATGAAATTTGTAAAAAAACCTCAGACAGAAAAAATGGCAGGTGGATTTACTGAATCAGGAAATATAATGTTAGAATACAAAATAGATGATGGAGAAGGTTATCCAAAAGAATACAATTTTGATGGCCAACTAAATTATTTTGCTGGATATGATGTGCTAGAAGGCGTAACCAAAGGTGATGATGTAAGCAACATTGAAAAAAGCATTTCTGAAGGATATGGACAAGAAACTGCAAAAAAAATATTAGATTTATTTAAAAAAATAGAAATGGCAGATTTAGAGGATAGATATGATGATGAATTTAAGTATGAAGTTGAATTAGAGAACATTTTTTTAGACTGTATTAAGAAAGATATTACTAATTTAAGAACAAAAAAAGATATTGAAAAATTTACAAATATATATAGGGGATATATGATTAATTATCTTCCAAGAGTATATAAAGACACATATACAGATATAACGAATGAATATTTTCCAAAAGTAAACGAGCTTAATAATTTGATGGCAGATAAAATATATGAAGTTCAAGCATTTGATATTAATGATAGAACTGCTGCAGATTCTTTGGTTTATACTCAAGTAGATAAAATATATGAAAGACCAGAAGATTATTATTGGGTATTTATACCAGTAAATTTAAATGAGACAGAATATAGACAGGAAGAAAATGGAGCTATAACATTTAGATATCAAAATCCTTCAGCAAACGAAAATGATAATATTATTAATATTACTATAAGAAAAGATAGAAATGAAAAAGAGCCAGAAGTCGATGCTGAAAAAATGGATCAAGAAATAGATGGATTAAAACCTATGTATGATAAAAATGATAAAGGAAAAGAAAGATAAATAAAAAACAGACAAAAAAACATATAAAAAATGAAACTTTTTTAAATAAAGGTTTCATTTTTTTTGCAATTTATGATAGAATAGTAAAAACAAATAATATAAAAATAGGGTGAATAAAATGATTGAAATAGATAAAGAAAATCTTCCTAAACATATTGCAATAATTATGGATGGAAATAGAAGATGGGCAAAACAAAAAGGATTAACAACAAGGGAAGGACACAAAGCAGGCGCTGATAATTTGGAAGATTTATCAAAATTTTGCAATGAGATTGGAATAAAATACTTAACAGTATATGCATTTTCAACAGAAAATTGGAAAAGAAGTAAACAAGAAGTGTCAGCATTAATGGCAATACTTAAACTTCATATGAATGCGTTCATTAAAGATAAAAATAAACAAAACATCAAAATAAAAATTTTAGGAGATGTTTCTGATTTAACTCCAAGTCTTCAAAAATCTGTAAACAAAGCAGTTGAAATGACAAAAAACAATACTGGACTTACTTTAAATATTGCATTTAATTATGGAGGAAGACCTGAAATAGTAAGAGCAACGAAATTGATAGCACAAAAAGTAAAAGATGGTGAGATAGATATTGATGATATAAATGAAGAATTAATATCTAACAATCTATATACAGCTGGTCAGCCAGATCCAGATTTATTAATAAGAACAAGTAGAGAACTTAGAACAAGCAATTTCTTGCCATGGCAATGTACATATTCAGAACTATATTTTCCAGACAAACATTGGCCAGAATTTGGTGAAGAAGATTTGTTAATCGCAATACAAGAATATCAAAAGAGAAATAGAAGATTTGGCGGAAGGCCAGATGAAGTTAAAAAATAATTTTGAAAGGATACTACCTATGAAATTAAAAAGAATCATAACAGGAATAGTTGGACTTCCAATAGTTGCAGCTATTTTGGTGTTTGGAAATAAATATGTAATAGATGTGTTGATTAGTTTGGTAGCATTAATTGCTATTAATGAGTATTTTAATGCAATTAAAAAAGAAACAAATTCCAATACTAAATATTTAAAATGGTTAGGATATATTTCATGTATAATGATATGCTTTTTGCATCTAATACCATCAAAATTTATTGTTCCAACAGTTTCATTTTATATTATATTAATAATTGCAGAAATGTTTTTATTAGTTCTTTTAAGTAAAATGAAAATTAGAATAGTAGATGTTGCATTAACATTTTGGGGAATAGTATATATAGTATTTTTCTTGGCATTTATTCCTCTTTTATATGGACTAGAAGGTGGAAAATTCTTAGTATGGTATATTTTTATTAGTGCATGGGGAACAGATACATTTGCATATTTTACAGGAATGAAGTTTGGAAAACACAAATTCAGTAAAATTAGTCCAAAAAAATCGATAGAAGGTTGTATTGGTGGAGTAATAGGCTCAACAATTTTAATGACAATATTTACTATATTTGTAAATAAATATACAATTATTAATATTCCATATTGGTATGCTATATTAATGGGAATTATTCTAAGCATATTAAGCCAGGTTGGAGATTTTTCAGCGTCTGCAATTAAAAGAACAGCAGGAATAAAAGATTTTGGAAAAATATTTCCAGGACATGGTGGAATGTTAGATAGAATTGACAGTATAATATTTATTGCACCATTTGCATATTTTTTAATAATATTGATAGGATAAAATATATAAATAAAAAAGATAGGAGAAAAGTAATTTGCTAAACTTTTTTGTAAATACATTAAAGATAATAGTCTTACTTGGACTTTTAATATTTATACATGAACTTGGCCATTTTTTAGTTGCAAAACTTTGCAAAATAAAAGTAAAAGAATTTGCAATTGGATTTGGACCAACAATATTAAAAAAACAAGGAAAAGAAACAAAGTATGCTCTAAGACTAATACCACTTCGGTGGATTTGTAAATATGTTAGGAGAGGAAGAACGTTCTTTAGAAGAAGGTTCTTTTAGTAAGGCAAGTATTCCAAAAAGAATTGCAATTGTTCTTGCTGGTGGTTTAGTAAATATCATATTTGGCCTAATTGTATATTTCATATTAATGGCTTCACAAGGACAATACTATACCACAACGGTTGATAAAACAATGGATAACTATAATGCAAAAGAAGCTGGAATAATACAAAATGATAAAATATTAGAAGTAAATGGCAAAAAAGTTAGATTTGGAACTGATATAATTGAGCAAATTCAATTATCAAATGGAGAAGATGTAGTTTTAAAAATTAGTAGAAATAATGATATTAAATATATAACAGTAAAGCCAGTATATGAAAATATAGAAACCAGCGAAAACAATAATGAAAGCGTTGATAACAATGATGAAAAAGATGAATCTAAAATTTACAGAATTGGAATTGCATTTAAAATATCAGATAAGAATTTAAAAAATAGCATGTATTATGCATATTGGAGCACAATAGATTTTTCAGTATTAATATTTGATAATTTAAAGAATTTGTTTACTGGAAAAATAAGTACAGATCAACTTGTGGGACCAGTTGGAATATCAAAAGTTGTTACAAAAACTGAAGATGCATTTGAGTTTATTTATTTGTTAGCACTTATATCATTATCACTAGGAATAACCAACTTACTTCCATTTCCACCACTTGATGGAGGAAAAATCGTATTTTTAATTATAGAGGCAATTAGAAGAAAACCTCTAAAAGAAGAAACAGAAACAAAAATACAATTAATAGGATTTGCACTATTAATTGGACTTTCAATATATGTAACGTATAACGATATATTTAGAACATATTAAAGACTTTTGAAGGGATGAGTTTAAGAAATGTCAAACATAGCAAGGGACGTATTTAAAGATTTTAATCAAAAAAACAGCATACTTGATTGTGTTATAGAAAATATAAATCTATATAAAAAAAGTAACAAAATACTAATTGAGCTTTCATCACCACACAAAATAACAATAAATGAACTTGCAGAGCTTGAAGAATATTTGAAGGCAAAATTCAATATTCAAAAAATAGAATTTAGTATTAAGTATTTAGAAAAAATAGATTTTACTTTAGTAGATGATTGGAAAGATATTGTAAAATATGTATCTACAAAAATGCCAATTGTAAAAGCAATAATACAAGAAAGTGATATTAAAGTAAATGAAAAAACTGTAAGTATTATTTTAAAAACAAACACAGCTGAATTTTTAGAATCATATAAAGTAGATAAAGCATTAGAAAGATTATTCCAAAATTTATATGGAGAAAAATACATTGTAAAATGTGAAGAAAATTTAGATGAAAAGATAATAGAAAATAACAAGTCATATCTTGAAAAAATTCAAGAGGAAGAATGTAAAACAATACTTGATGGTAATGAAGCATTAAAGCAAGAACATGCAAGCCTTGAACAAAATGAAGAATCTATTGGTAACAATGATGTTTCAAAAGAATCAGATCAAGGAGATTTTGATTTAATAATTGGAAGAAATTCAAAAATAAAAGAAGCTTTGGTTAAAATAAAAGACTTAACATTAGATTATGGAAAAGTATCAATTGAAGGAAAGATAATTAGTAAAGATACAAGGGAATTAAAAACAGGTAAGACACTACTATCATTTAATGTATATGATGGAACAAGCACAATAACATGTAAGGCATTTGTGGAACCAAATAAAAGAGCAAAGGTTTTAGAAAAATATGAAAAAGCAAACAGAGTAAAAATACAGGGAAATGTTGCATATGATAATTTTTCAAAAGAAATAACAATAATGGTAAATACAATGATAGAATTACCAAACAAAGAAGCATTAGAGAGAAAAGATTTGGCAGAAGAAAAAAGAGTAGAGCTTCATGTTCATACTCAAATGAGTCAAATGGATGGAGTTTCATCTGCAACAGATATAATAAATAGAGCTGCATCTTGGGGCATGAAAGCAATAGCAATAACAGACCATGGAGTTGTTCAAAGCTATCCAGAAGCAAAAAAAGCTGCAGATAAAACAGGAATAAAAGTGATATATGGAGTAGAGGCATATTTAGTTCCAGATAATAAACAAGTAGATATTACTAATATGGATGAATACATAGTTTTAGATATTGAAACAACAGGACTTGCTTTTAGAACAGAAAAAATAACAGAGATTGGTGCAGTTAAAGTAAAAAATGGTGAAATAGTAGATGAATTTGAGAGTTTTGTAAATCCAGAGATTCCAATACCTTCGAGGGTAGTTGAACTTACAGGAATTACAGATGAGATGGTAAAAGATGCGGATACTATAGAAATAGTTATGCCTAAATTTTTAGAATTCATTGGAGACTTAAAGCTTGTTGCACATAATGCTGATTTCGATATAGGATTTTTAAAATATAACGCTGAAAAAATAGGCCTAAAAATGGATAATGAATACATAGATTCGCTTGCTATATCTAGAAATCTATTTCCAGAGTTTAAAAAACACAAATTAGGAATTATTGCAGAAAAATTAGGAATAGTTGTAGAAAATGCACATAGAGCATTAGATGATGTAATTACACTTGTAAAAGTCTTTAGAATGATGATAGAGATATCAAAGGAAAAAATGAAGAGTGGAGATATTGATAAAAAAGAAGCATACAAGAGTATGCCTTCTTATCATGCAATAATCTTGGTTAAAAATTTAAAAGGATTAAGAAATTTATATGAATTAATTTCAATATCACATCTAGATTATTTCTATAAAAAACCAAGAATATTATCTAGTATTTTAGAAAGACATAAAGATGGTTTAATACTTCGGCAGTGCATGCAACCAAGGAGAACTTTTTAGCGCAATAATATCTGGAAAATCAGATGACGAACTAGAAGAGATTGCATTAAAATATGATTATTTAGAAATTCAACCGATAGGAAATAATGAATTTTTAGCTGAAAATGGAATTGTATCTAGTATAGAAGAATTAAAAGATATAAACAGAAAAATTATTGAACTTGGGGAAAGATTGGATAAAAAAGTAGTTGCAACATGTGATGTCCATTTCTTAGATCCAGAGGATGAAATATATAGAAGAATATTAATGGCAGGACAAGGATATGAAGACGCAGATAGTCAAGCTCCTTTGTATTTAAGAACAACAGAAGAAATGCTTGAAGAGTTTAACTATTTAGGAAAAGAAAAAGCATATGAAGTTGTTGTAACAAATACAAATCTGATATCAGATTTATGTGAAGAAATAAGCCCAATTTCACCAGAAAAATGTCCACCAATTTTAGAAAATGCGGAAACTGAAATAGAAGAAACATGTATGAAAAAGGCAAAAGAGCTATATGGAGATCCTTTACCAGAAATCGTAAATAACAGACTAAGAAAAGAATTGGATTCTATTATAAAAAATGGATTTTCAACATTGTATATAATCGCTGAAAGATTAGTAAAAAAATCTAATGAAGATGGGTACTTAGTTGGATCAAGAGGATCTGTAGGATCTTCATTTGTTGCAAATATGTTAGGCATAACAGAAGTTAATTCACTTCCACCACACTATAGATGTCCTAAATGTAAGTACTCAGATTTTAATGATTATGGAAAGAAAAATGGAGTCGATTTAGAAGATAAAAATTGTCCAAATTGTGGAACTAAAATGATTAAAGATGGAATGGACATTCCTTTTGAAACTTTCTTAGGATTTAATGGAGATAAAGAGCCTGATATTGACTTAAATTTCTCAGGCGAATATCAATCAAAAATACATAAATATGCAGAAGTTATTTTTGGAAAAGGAAAAACATTTAAAGCAGGAACTGTTGGTACGATTGCTGATAAAACTGCGTTTGGCTTTGTTAAAAACTATTTTGAAGATAGAAACATTCCAGTTACTAATGCGGAAATATCAAGATTAGTACAAGGATGTACGGGAATAAAAAGAACAACAGGTCAGCATCCAGGTGGAATAATAGTTGTACCACATGGAAGAGAAATATATGAATTTACACCTGTTCAACATCCAGCAGATGATCCAAATTCAGATATTATAACAACACATTTTGATTATCACTCAATAGATAAAAATTTGCTTAAACTAGATATGTTAGGTCATGATGATCCTACAGTTATAAGAATGTTACAAGATTTAACTGGGGTAGATCCAAAATCTATTCCACTTGATGATAAAAATACAATGAGTTTATTTACATCAACGAAAGCACTTGGAGTTACACCTGAACAGATTGGTTCTAAAACAGGATCATTTGGCGTTCCTGAATTTGGTACAAAGTTTGTAAGAGGAATGCTTGAAGATACAAAACCTACAACTTTTGAAGAATTAATTAGAATATCTGGTTTATCACATGGTACTGATGTATGGTTAAACAATGCAGAAACAATTATTAAAAATGGAACTGCAACTTTAAGTGAAGCAATCTGTACAAGAGATGATATTATGACATATTTGATGAAAATGAATTTACCTGCACAAGATTCATTTAAGATAATGGAATCTGTTCGTAAAGGAAAAGGATTAACAGAAGAACAGGAAAAGTTAATGAAAGAGTATAAAATTCCAAATTGGTATATAGACTCTTGCAAAAAGATTAAATATATGTTCCCAAAAGCACATGCCGTAGCATATGTTACAATGGCATTTAGAATAGCTTGGTTTAAAGTAAATTATCCTTTAGCATATTATGCAACATATTTTTCTATTAGAGCAGATGACTTTGATAGTGAAATAATGATATATGGAAAAGATAGAGTAAAGAAAAAAATGCAAGAAATTACAAATCTTGGGAATAGTGCTTCTACAAAAGAAAAAAACATGTATACAATTTTAGAAATTGTACTTGAAATGTATGAAAGAGGCTTCGAATTTTTACCAATAGATTTATATAAATCACATAGTACAAAATTCTTAATAGAAGACCGGAAAAATAAGACCACCACTTTCAAGCATTGCAGGACTAGGTGGTGTCGCTGCTGTAAGTATAGAACATGCAGTTAAAGAGGAAGAACGGAAAATTTATGTCTATAGATGATTTTCAGGCGAAAGCAAAAGTAGGAAATGCTGTAATAGAACTTCTTAAAAAATTTGGCTGTTTAGATGGAATGAGTAAAAGCAATCAGATTAGTTTATTTGGTTAATAAAGTGTATATGAAGAGTATATGAAGAGTATATGTATATGAAGTATATATGTTATTAATAATTTGAAAATGTAAAAAAATATGGCAAAAAATTTGTCATATTTTTTTGTGCTCATTTCATTTTATTTTTTATATTTAATATTTGATTTTTTTATATTTATTTAACTAATATTTATTGAAAAAAAATTAAAAAGATGATAGAATTCTAAACAGGTTAGAAAGATTTTTAAGGAGAGTTATGGAAGAAATTTATAACAAATTACAAACCAAAATTTCCAAAGAACAAATATACTTAGATGAGCCAATGACTAAACATACAACTTTTAAAATAGGTGGCAAAGCAGATATATTTGTCAAAGTAAAAAATATAGAAGAACTTAAATATGTATTAAATTGTGCTAAAGAAAATAAAATTCAAGTTACTATAATTGGTAATGGAAGCAATATCTTAGTAAAAGACGGACGGAATTAGAGGAATTACTTTAAAGATAGATTTGAATAATATAGAAATAAATGAAAAAAAGATAAATGCCCAATGTGGAGTTTTGCTTTCAAAACTTGCAAATGTAGCATTAGAAAATGAACTTTCTGGTTTAGAATTTATATGTGGTATTCCTGGAACATTAGGTGGAGCAGTAAGAATGAATGCAGGAGCATATGGAAGTGAAATAAAAGATGTACTAGAAGAAACAACATACATTGATGAGAATTTAAATATTCGTACTATTTCAAATAATGAAAATGAGTTTAAATATAGAAGTAGTAGATTTGTAAATAATAAAAAAGATATAATCCTTTCTGCAGTATTTAACTTGGAAAAGAAAAACAGTGATGAGATAAAAGCTAAAATGGAAGAATATAAAAACTCAAGATGCGAAAAGCAACCAATAGAATTTCCAAGTGCAGGAAGTAGTTTCAAAAGAAAAAATGAGTTTATAACTGCAAAAGCAATTGATGAGTTAGAACTAAAAGGAATGCATGTTGGAGATGCATATGTATCTACAAAACATGCTGGATTCATAATAAACAAAGGAAATGCTAAGGCAAAAGATGTTTTGGAATTAGTAAAGATAATAAAAGGAAAAGTTTATGAAAAATACAATGTAGAAATTGATTTAGAATTTGAGGTTTTAGGAGAAGATTAGAATGAAAAAATTTTTTAAATGGTTTAAAAACAGTACAAAAATTAAAAGATGGATATTTTTAATAATTATAGGATTATTCCTAGTTTGCATGGGGTTTGCAAAAATCTTTGTATCAAATGAATTAGGAGTAAGGGGAATAATTGGAATAGTAGGTTCTTTTGTAACTGGATTTGTATGTTTTGCAATTGGAATAGTATTTATTCAAAAAAGAACATTAGAGCTATTGATTGAAGGCGACAGAAAAGAACTTACAAAATTTGATAAAGATGATAAAAACTATACAGGCGATATTGGAGATAATGTATATAAAAAAGGGCCAAAAGTTGTAGTAATAGGTGGAGGAAATGGATTTAACAATGTCCTTTTAGGATTAAAAAAATATACTAATAATATTACTGCAATTGTATCTGTTGCAGATTATGGTATGAATAATCAATATTCAAGAAATGCATTAAGTTTAAAACCTGTAGAAGATATAAAAGATAGTATGATTTCTTTGGCAGTTGATAGCAACAAAATGAGAGATTTAATGAACTATAATTTCCAAGAAGAAAAACTAAGAGGACTATCTTTTGGAGAAATATATTTAGCAGCTATGCAACATTCAACAGGAAGCTTTATAAATTCAATAGAGCAAAGTAATAATATTTTAAATATGGTAGGAAAAGTTTTGCCTGTAACATTAGATGAAATGAAAATATGTGCTGAGCTTCAAGATGGAACTGTTATTGAAGAAAAAGATAAAATTTCAGAAATAACATCAGACAGAGTTACTAAAATTAATAGAGTATATATTAATCCATCTAATTGTAAAGTTGCACCAGGTGTGTTAGAAGCAATTAAAAATGCTGATGCAATAGTATTAGGACCAGGAAGTCTATATACAAATGTTATACCTAATTTATTAATTAAAAATGTCGCAAAAACTATAAGAGATAGTAAAGCATTAAAAATATATGTTTCAAACATTATGACAGAACCAGGTCAAACAGATGACTATGATGTATATGATCATATTAAAGCAATTATAGAACATAGTGGAGAAGGAATAGTTGATTTTTGTATCGTAGATAATGGAGAAATTGTTCCAGAATATAGAAGAAAATACAATTTAAAAGGTTCAGATATAGTTGAAATGAATGCGTCAAAAGTTAGATCAAAAGGAATTGAGATTATAAAAGCAAGTTTAGCAACAACTGAAGGAACACATATTGTTCATGATGGTGATGAACTTGCAAAACAAATAGTAGAAATAATTTGTTCAGATTTGAAATTTAAAGATAAACACAATGAAGAACAATATGTATTATTAAATACAAAGCTTAAAGAAGAAAATAAAAAAGCAAAAAAAGGAAAACGTTTAAAAAATAAGCTACAAAAAATTAATAATAAAGCACAGAGTAAACATTCAAAAGGTAAACCAAGAAAACCAAGTAAATTTGGAAGCAAATATAAAGATAGAATACAATCTATAAAAGATAGTGATGAGACAAGAAAAGAAAATATTAGAATACAAAAAGAAGCAGAAGAACTTCTTAAAAAAGAACAAAAAGAAAAAGAAGAATTTTTAAATAAAACATATAAAGAAACAAAAGGTAAGAAAAAATAAAAAACATTTTTGGAGGAATACAAATGAAAATACATACAAAAGATATGCCGTTAAATGAATTAATTGATAAAGAATGGTTGATTACGAATGGAATAGGTGGATTTAGTTCTTCTACGATAATTGGAATGAACACAAGAAAGTATCATGGATTACTTATAGCACCACTTTCACCACCTGCAAGAAGATATTTAATTCTTTCTAAAATAGATGAAAGCGTTGAAATAGATGGTAAAAAATACGATCTTTATTCAAATATGTGTGAAAACTATATTTCAGAGGGATTTAAAAATTTAATAGAATTTGAAAGAGACTATATTCCAATTTTTACATATAAAGTAAAAGACATTATTATAAAAAAATTAATATGTATGGATTATGGGAAAAATACGGTTTGTATTTTATATAAGATTGAAAACAATGGCGAAAAAGCAAAACTTACCTTAACCCCAATTATTAATTTTAGAGATTTTCATACAATGTCAACAGATGCAGAATTCTATGTCAAACAAAGAATTAATGATAGAAAAGTAAAAATTAATATAAATGACAATAGAAACGAACCAATATATTTATATGCTTCCGATGGAGAGTATATTGAATATGATAATAATACATTTAAAAATATGTATTACATAGAAGAGGAAAAACGTGGGTTTTATCCAAAAGAAAATTTAAATGTACCACGGAAGCTATGAAGTAGAAATACCAGAAGAATCAAATAAAGAAGTAAGTATAGTTTGCTCTTTAGAAGATAATATTGAAGAGCTTAATGTTAAAAAAGTTATTAATAGAGAAATCATTAGAATAAATGAACTTATGTATAAATCAGAAATGATTCCTAAAAAAAGTGACATAGAAAAAGAGACAAAAGAGGAATTAGAAAAAAGAAATTTAATTAGAGAGTTTATGATTTCAATAGATAATTTTGTAGTATATAGACCATCATTTGCTCTTCACACAATAATTGCAGGATACCCATGGTTTTTGGATTGGGGAAGAGATTCTTTGATTTCATTTGAGGGCTTATTATTACTTACAAAAAGATATGATATGGCAAGAGAAGTACTTTTAACTTCAGTTAGAGATATAAAATTTGGACTTGTTCCAAATGGATATTCTGGTTATGATAATAGACCATTATATAATAGCGTAGACAGTTCACTTTTATTATTTGAGCAAGTACATAAATATTTAAAATACACAGGTGACTATAAGTTTATAGAAGATAATATTTATAAAAAATTAATATCTATAATTGAAAGTTATTCAAAAGGAATAGATTTAGATAATAACAATATTTATCTTGATAGTGATGGACTGATTTCATCTGGAACAGAGGATACTCAAAATACATGGATGGATGCAAAATATGCAAATCATGCTTTTACACCTAGAAATGGGAAAACTGTTGAAGTAAATAGCCTTTGGTATAATGCGCTTAAAATAATGGAAGAACTTACAGTAAAATTTGCAAATAAAAAAGAAGCAAAAAAATATGAAGAATTAGCAAATGAATGTAAAAAATCATTTGAAGAAAAGTTCTATAATCCAAAGAAAAAATGTTTATTTGATGTAATTGGTGATGGAAAAATAAGACCAAACCAGCTATTTTCCTTATCACTTACATATCCAGTAATTGATCCAACATCAGAAATAGCAGAAGAGATAATAAACACAGCAGATAAAAAGCTATTAAATAAATATGGATTAAAAACACTAGCAAAAGGTGAAAAAGGATATATTGAAGTATATGAAGGCGATAGTTTTAGAAGAGATTCAAGTTATCATCAAGGAATGACATGGCCATGGCTTTTAGGACTATATTTTGATGCTTTAAGAAATATTGAAAAGTTTGAAAAGAATAAAGCTAAGAAAAAAGAAATAGAGGAAAAACTAAATCATTTTATAGATGAAACATATAATCTATTTACTAAAGAAATGTTTGAAAATGGCGCAATAGGAACAATTTCTGAAATGTATGATACAAGAAAACCAAATCTTCCAAAAGGAGCTATTGCTCAAGCATGGAGCGTGTCAGAAGTATTTAGAATAATATATTCAAAATTGATTTAAACAATAAATCAGTAAAAATATAAAACGATGAACAATAAAATTAAAATGTAATTATTAATGAAGAGGTAATAATGAGAATATTAGGTATAGATCCAGGATATGCAATAACAGGCTATAGTATTATTGATTATCAAGGGAACAAATTTAAGTTAATAGACAGTGGAGCGGTTTTAACAAAAGCTCGGAGAGTCATTTCCAACAAGACTTTCTAAAATATATACTGATATAGGAAATATAATTGATACATATAAACCAGATGCAATATCTGTAGAAGAACTATTCTTTAATAATAATCAAAAAACTGCAATAAATGTTGCACAAGCAAGGGGAATAGTTTTAGTTGCAGGATGCCAAAAAAATATACCTACATATGAATATACACCACTTCAGATAAAACAGGCAGTAGCAGGTTACCGGAAGAGCAGATAAACTTCAAGTACAAAAAATGGTAAAAGCAATATTAAATGTTGAAAAATTACCAAAACTTGATGATACAACAGATAGTATGGCAGCAGCAATCTGCCACGCACATAGTAGTAAATTTTCACAAAAACTATAGTGGAGGAAATATGACAGTAGATGTTCTAGAAAAAGAACTAAAAGAAGGAAAATTAAATAGCATATATTTATTCTATGGAGAAGAAACATATTTATTGCAAAATTGTTTAAAAAAAATTAAGAAAAATTTTGGAGAACAAATTTTAGGAATAAACTATATTCAAATAGATGAATCAAATGTAGATAGTTTAATCTCTGAATTAGAGACACCTGCATTTGGATATGAAAAAAAACTAATTATAGTTAATGCAAATCTATTTAAAAAATCAAAAAGTAAAAAACAAAAAGCTGATGAAGAAAATGAAGATGAAAGTGTAAAAGAAAATCAAAATCAGACAGCTATTTCAAAATATATAGAAGAACATATTGAAGAAATAAAAGATTCAGCAGTTTTAGTATTTGTTGAAGAAAGTGTAAATAAAACTGGGTTATATAAAGTAATAGAAGAACAAGGAATAGTTTGCAATTTTGAAAGATTAAAACCAAATGAACTTGCAATGAGAATTAAAGGAATATGTAATGCATATAAAGTAGGAATAGATTCAAATACAATGATGTATTTTATTGAAACTTGTGGTACAAATATGCAAAGCTTAATTAATGAAATCAGAAAACTTATTGAATATGCTGGAGAAAATGGAACTATTACTAAAGAAAATATTGATAGTTTATCTATAAAAGAATTAGAAGCAAGAATATTTGATTTAACAGATAGTTTAGGGAAAAAAGATACAAAAGGTTCAATAGAGCTTTTAAATGAACTGTTATATAATAAAGAACCAATACAAAAAATTTTAATTACTCTATATAATCATTTTAAGAGGTTATACATAGTAAAACTTTGTGAGAAATATAAAGAAGATATAACAAAAACTTTAAATTTAAAGCCAAATCAAGTTTTTTTAATATCAAAATATAAAAGACAAGCAAGCTATTTTAAAGAAGAAGAATTAAGAAAAATATTAAGTGAATTAATTGAATTAGATAATAAAACAAAAGTTGGAAAAATAGATATAAATGTAGGATTAGAATCAATTTTATGTGTATATTTTTAAAGGATGTGGAACAAATGAATGTACTAAAATTTATAGCAATATTAGTAGTACTATCTGGTGTAGTATTAATATATGATGCAAGACCAATTACAAAAAAGAATTTTGGATTTGGAGATCAAAATGATGCAAGTATGGGACTTAAAATTATAGGATTCATACTTACAATAATTGGTGGAGTAATATATATGATATAAATTAAAATAAAAACCAAAGAAAAGGAGAAACAAATGGAAGGTATCAAAGAAGAAAAAGGTATAACATTAATAGCATTAATAATCACAATAATAGTAATGCTAATACTAGTAATGGTAACTATTAGCTTTGCAATGAATGGAGGATTATTTAAAAGAGCAAATGAGGGATCTACAGAAACAGAAAAACATGTAATTTATGACATTATAAAAGGATCAATGGTATTAGAAAAAGATGGAGATGCAACATTCCAAGTAGGAGAAATTAGAGTATATGATACAGAAAAAGCGGCAGAAGATGCGTTAGTAGATGCAGGATATGCAAGATCAAAAATATCAGCTGTATTTAGTAATGGATTAACAAATGAGACATCAAAGAAAGCAATAATGACAGTAGAAGGAAAACTTGGAACATGGAAATATAAAATAACAACAACAGAAATTGTAATATATAGTGAAGATGAAGAAGACTCTGGAGGAGGAACAGATGCAGATGAACAAGCTTTATTAGATGAGCTTAAAGATTATATTTTAGGACCAGAAGATGAAGGAGGTAATCGTCCTGGAAGAAACTTGTTTGCAATAATAGATGAAGATACATTTCAATTTAAACATGCAGAAGATGATGTAAATCCAACAACTTATCAAAATTTAAAATTTTCAAATTATATGATTGCAAATGGTGAACCTGTAGAGGGAATGTTTATAAGATATGCAGGGGATATTTACAGTTTTGGATTTGAAGTAGTTCAAGTTGATAATGAAGAAGTATATTTAACAAATTCTCTTGAACTTGTAACAGATAATCCTGGAAATTTAGGAAAATATGTACAGTTTAAAAATGATGATAGTCATAGAAATTGGATAGTATTTAATGAAAATGAAACCACTGTAGAATTAATTGCTGCAGATGCTTTAGCTGAGTTTACAATTGGAAATGATGATAATTTTGAAGAATCTCGTTTGGAATATAATAATGCAATAGCTTTACTTGTTGAGGCATGTGACATGCAATTAAAAAACTCAAACGATCAATACATTTCATCAAGTATTCAAAGTGTAAGATCAGTAGGAGGACCATTACAAGATAATACTACAACTTATTTTGATTTCTTAGATTTTTATACAACTAATTTCCATAATGAAAGTTATACATCTTCAGATTTTGAAGCTGTAAACAATAAATTCTTAGCAGGAGATACTGATGGATATTTAGCAGATTTAAATAAAATGGATAGTCTTGCAATAAGGGCTACAGATAATATGGGTAATTATTTCTTTGCATCACGTTCAGCTACAGGTGGTTCTACATCTGGACATCCTGTCTTTGGATTAAGAGAAATTATCTATGGTTTACAATTACAAGATGCTAGGGAAGTATGCAAGGTAATGTATTATAGTAATGAATTTCATAATTATAGTGGTGAGTATACTTCTGGTACTCGTCCAGTTGTAACTATAACAAAGAGTGCTTTAGACAATGCAACAGGAACAGGATTAACAAATAATCCATTTATAATAGATTAGTATAATAATAAAAAAACAATAAATATAAATTCAATGAAAAGCGAAAAGGAGTACATATGAAAAAGGTTGAAAACGAAAAAGGTATAACGTTAATAGCATTAATAATCACAATAATTATAATGCTAATACTAGTAATGGTAACAGTTGCATTTACAATGAATGGTGGATTATTTAATAGAGCAAAAGAAGCATCAGCAGAAACAGAAAAGAAAGCAATAGCAGAAATGATATTTGGCTCATACATTTTAAATAATGATGGAACAATTAACTTAACATCAACTGTTTCAAATGCAATTGATGCATTAGAATCAGATGGAAAAACAGCAGAAATAGCACT
>JAEEGL014822653.1_pt1 | contig 19184 bp, 12 predicted proteins | sample 9134231 | NCBI WGS metagenome assembly JAEEGL01 (sample SAMN16246548, study PRJNA631951) | gut metagenome | biome: gut microbiome; feature: rumen; material: fiber-attached | host: Bos | place: Iran: Karaj | collected 2018-10 | reverse complement strand
CTATACAGGCACATGTTACCTCCAGGGTCTCAAGATTTAACTTTACCATCTTTTGCGCCGGATTTTTATAGACCTCCACCTTCCCGCTGCTCGGAACGTCATATGTACAGCCCTGAATAAAGTAGAGGTAATTACCGTCCAGAGCACCGCCCATTGAAGACAGACTGACCGGTTTTCCTTCGAAAAAAAACTCATCGGTCTCATCGTTGTTACTGCTGGTGCAGGATGAAACAGAAAGGATCAACAATATCGCCAAAAACGACGTCAGAAATGAAGAGAGTCGCTTGTTCATTGAGTAATTCCTCTTTGTTGACTTGATGCAGGGATTTGCCTGTCACTCGGTACCATTCTCCGTAGCCTTCATTGATAGTAGATGTGGGCGAGCAATAAACCTTAGGGACTCGGCGGTTCCGCCCGGAGGTATAGCGCCCGGCCGTCATTCGGGCCGGGCGCTCATGTCAATCGTAGATATAGAGTATCTCGTCGAAGATGACGTAGGACGAGCTGTCGGTCGAGTATACGTAGCCGTCGGTGTAGCAGCGCATGTTCTCAACGGCCAGGTCGGGGAAGAGACCGTCGGCGTCGGCTATCGGTTCCTTGGAGCTGTTGACGAAAGAGGTGGCGGGGATGTACACCCAGCCCTTGAACTGGTCGGGCAGCTGCATGCGGCAGGCGTTGACGTTGTTCGTGATGTTCCAGGCGAGTCCGTCAAAGTAGTATCCGACCGACCCGTGGTCGGCCATGTTCGCTCTGTAGTTGTTGACGTTGATCGTGACCGAAGCGCAGGTGGGCTTGCCGAGAGTCGGATCGTTCGGGGTGGTGTGGCTCAGGTCGACGTAGAACATGATGCCCTTAGCGCCCTTGACGTTGGCATCGTAGAAGCTCTGGACCTGGATCTCGGCTCTGTCGCCGCCCGGGGTCTTTCCGTAGGCGGGGATCTTGAAGGCTTTGCCGTAGATCGCTCCGCCGTCGGTGTCTACGAGCTCGATGTTGGGCGAGGAGTTCCCGCTGACGTAGTAGTGCGTGAACAGTTCGTCCTTGTCGAGGACATCGTCAAGGCAGTATGGACGGACGAACTTCTCGAGCGGTTTGCCGTCGGGAAGCAGGGCGGGGACGACGTCGATGAGCTTCTGCAGTTCCGCGTCAGCGAGTTCGCCGAACTTGTTCTCGTCGAAGTTGAACTCCTCGGCTGTCGTGACTTCCTCGGTGGTGACGTCCGCCTCGGTGACGGCCGACGTACCGGGGGCTTCGGTGGTGTCGCCGGCGCCGGTATCGGGTGCCGCGGTATTGTCGGGGCCGGCAGCCGTCGTCCCGGGAGCTTCCGTTCCGGCGGGCTTGTCGCCGCCGCAGGAGGCGAAGGCGAGTACCGACGAGACAAGGATCAGCAGCGCTGCGGCCAGCGCGGCGGTCTTCATAAATGCGTTTTTCATCGTTTTTTGAGCACGGCTGAACCGTGCATTCTCCTTTTGACAGTTATCATACGGTACGGCGGTCAGAGAGACCCGTGCGGCCGCCGTACATATTATATCACATCATTCCCGAAAACTCAAGAAAGGATCGTGCGGTAGAGAAATGCTCTTCCTGATTTTCTGTCTTTTTGTTTTTCTATGAATCCCAGCAGCTCCGCCGCGCGCAGGGCGCGGTATGTGTCCCTCCCGCGGAATTTACCGGCCGACGCGAACACCGGTGCCGTAAACTCTTCGGGCAGACCTTCCGGCATTACCGCGCAAAGCTCTTCCGGGGACCGGTAGGTCCTGTCTTCGGCAAGCTTCGACGGCAGTATCTCGTACCTCGACGACATACGTCTCTTCGGTTTTTTCGGACTCGCCTCGATGATCCTGTACTCCTCCTCCTCGACGCAGAGCGTCCGCAGCTCGACGAGCCCCTCCTTCAGGTACTCGGCGATGTATACCGCCTTTGGCAGGAGCGACGTGAGGCTCTCCTTCTTCGGCGACATACGGGGCGCCGAAGAGGCTCCCGTGACGGGATCGATCCTGATTATCCGCCGGCAGAGCGCGACGGGGCAGACGACCGTCACCGGCAGGCCGAGCTCCCGGGTGTAGTACCCGAGGCGCGCCTTCAGAGGATATAGCGAGCCGGTCTGGATCTCATAGACGCGCTCGCCGTCGAAGATGTCGGCGGTGAATCCGCGGCCCATCGGGAGCTCCTCGAATCTTTCGGCGTCAGGGCAGACGTACTTCTTGAATATGCGGTGCATCCGCTTTTCGTTGAGCGTTCCGACTCCGCCCGCCGAAGGCCCCGTCCTCGCCGCCTCCTCCGAACAGATCCGCAGAAAGCGCAGAGCGTCTTCCTCCCTCATGGCTCAGGTCTCTATGCCGGCGAACTGCCTGCTGTAGAGCTTGCTGTATTCTCCGCCGGCGGCGAGGAGCTCATCGTGGCTTCCCGACTCGGCTATCGCGCCGTCGCGCAGCACGACGATCGTGTCGGCGTCGCGGATGGTCGAGAGCCGGTGCGCTATGATCAGCGATGTCCGGTTCTTCATCAGTTCGACCATCGCCTGCTGTATGTGCATCTCGGTCCGCGTATCGACCGAGGACGTAGCTTCGTCGAGTATCAGAATGCGGGGATCGGCGAGCACGGCGCGCGAGATCGACAGCAGCTGCCGCTGTCCCTGCGAGAGATTGCCTCCCGACTCGGTGAGCATCGTGTCGTAACCCTCGGGCAGCCGTTCGATGAAGGTGTCGGCACGTGCGGTCGCGGCCGCGTCCCTCACCGCCGCGTCGTCGGCGTCGGGGCGTCCGTACTTAATGTTGTTGCGGACGGTGTCGGAGAAGAGCACGGTGTCCTGCAGCACTATGGCTATCGAGTTGCGGAGCGTCTCGAGCGGCATGTCGGTTATGTTGATCCCGTCGACCGTGATCGTCCCGCCGTCGGTCTCGTAGAAGCGCGTGAGCAGGTTGACTATCGTGGTCTTTCCCGAGCCGGTCGCGCCGACGATAGCTATCTTGCGCCCCGCCTTTACCGACAGATTCAGCTTCTTCAGCACCGGTTTGCCGGGCACATAGGAGAAGTCGATGTCTTTGAATTCGATGTTCCCCTTTATGTCTGAGGGCTTTACCGGGTCCTTTCCCTCATCTTTTTCCTCTTCGGAATCCATTATCTCGAATATGCGCTCCGCGCCGGCCAGCGCGGTCAGGATCGACGCGTACTGGTTCGCTATCATGTTCACCGGCCTCGTGAACGACCGGGAGTACTGGAGCATCGCCTGGATCTTGCCCGGCGTCATGCCGGCTTTGCCCTTTATGACGAGGTAGCCGCCCGTCGCCGCGATGAGCACGTACTGCAGGTTGCCGAGGAAATTCATGAGCGGACCCATGATCGAGCCCCAGACTCTCGCCTTTATCGAGGTCTTGCGGTATTCCTCAGACACGACGGCGAACTTTTCGACCGATTCGGGCTCCTTGCCGTACGCGACGACCGTCCGGTAGCCGGTGACCGTCTCCTCCACGCGGCCGTTGAGCTGCCCGAGCAGCTGCTGGTTGCGCACGTAGTATTTACGCATGAACTTCGAGAGCATGGACGACACGAACACCGTCAGCGGGATCGTGATCAGCGCGACGGCTGTCATGAGCGGGCTGTAGCTCAGCATCATCACGAAGGCGCCGACGAGCGTGAGCACCGCCGAGATGAGCGTGGTCAGCGACTGAGAGACGGCGGTGGACAGATTGTCGACGTCGTTCGTCATGCGGCTCATTATGTCGCCGTGTTTGTGACTGTCGGTGTAGCCGATCGGGAGCCTCGAGATCTTCTCGAAGAGGTCGCGGCGCATGAGGTACACCGTGCCCTGGGAGAGCCTGGCCGCCGTCCGTCCGAGGACGAAGTTCAGTCCGGCGGAGACGAGCGAGAAGGCCGCCATCAGCGCGAGGAAGGTGACAAGGCTCCCGAAGTCGACGGTCAGTTTTCCGTCTTTCAGCGAAAAGGTGTCGATCGCTTTCTGCTGGAACCGGGGGCCGAACAGCTCGAGCACCGTCACGACGACGGTCAGCGATATGATGAGTATGAGCGTGATCCGGCTCCTGCCGATGTACTTCAGCAGTCTGCCGAGCGTTGCTTTGGCGTTTTTGGGCTTTTCCCTGTTGATCCTCGCGTTCATGCCGCGGGGACCGCCCGGACGCAGTTCGAGTTTCGGGGATTCGTTCTTCTTTTCTTCAGCCATTCCGGTCACCCCCTCATTCGCCTGCCGGGACCTGCTTCATCTGCGACGCGCAGATGTCGCGGTAGGTCTCGGATACGCGCATAAGCTCATCGTGAGGAGCGCAGTGGACGATGCTTCCGTCCGATTCTATGACGGCTATGCGGTCGGCCGTCTTCACGCTGGCGATGCGCTGCGCTATCATGATGACGGTCGTGCCGGCGAGCTCCTTCGCCATTGCGGAGCGGAGCAGCGCCTCGGTCTCGAGGTCGAGCGCCGATGTGCTGTCGTCGAGGATCAGTATCTCCGGCTTGCGCACCAGGGCCCTGGCTATCGACAGCCGCTGCTTCTGTCCGCCCGAGAGCGACGCTCCCTTTTCGGCCAGCATGCCGTCGTAGCCGCCCGGGACGGTCTGAACGAAACCGTCAGCCTGGGCGGTGACCGCCGCGGCCTTGACTTCTTCCGGACCGGCGTCCGGCCTGCCCCATTTTATATTGTTCGACACGGTGTCGGAGAAGAGCTCGCTCTTCTGCATCACGTATCCTATCTTGAGCCGCAGCGCCTCGAGAGAGTAGTCGGAGACCGGCCGGCCGTCGACGAGCACCTCGCCCGACGTGCAGTCGTAGAAGCGCGGTATCAGCTGTACGAGCGACGTCTTTCCCGAGCCCGTCTCTCCTATCACAGCCAGCGTTTCGCCGCGCCGCACGCGGAGGTTTATATCGCGCAGGACGTCGCGGCCCGAGGTGCCGGGGTATGAGAAGCAGACGTTGCGGAACTCGACGGCAGTCTCTGACGACGCGTCGCCGTCGCTCAGAGTCCCGCCGGTGATGACGGGATCAGACTCCAGGACCTCGTTCACCCTCGAGGCCGAAGCCAGCGCTCTCGAGACCGACTGGAACATCATCGTGATCATCATGACCGACGAGAGCACCTGAGTGACGTAGGATGTGCCGGCCATGATCGCGCCGACGGTCATGCCGGCGGCTTCGATCCGCACGCGCAGTCCGCCGATGAGGATGACGGCGATCGTCGCGAATGACATCGTGACCGTCAGTATCGGCGAGATCCAGGTAAGCAGCAGCGATACCCGGAGCGAGGTGTCCCGCAGCCCGGTGCTCGCCCGGTCAAAGCGTTCGCACTCGTATTCCTCGCGCGAGTACGCCTTGACGACCCTTGCTCCGCCCACGTTCTCCTGAACGACGGCGTTGACCCTGTCGAGCTTTTTCTGCACGACCGAGAAATAGGGGACCGCCTTCGCGATGATCAGTCCCAGCATCAGGACGAGCAGCGGCAGCGTTATTATGAGTATCGCGCCGAAGCTGAGCCCGAGGTTCAGGAGCATGACGGTCCCGCCTATGAAGAACATCGGCGAGCGGACGAACATGCGCAGTATCATCTCGACGAACTCGACGAGTCTCGAGATGTCGTTCGTCATTCTGGTGACGAGCGAGCCGGTGGTGAAGCGGTCGGTCTGTTCGATCGAGAGCGACATGACCTTCCGGTAGGCGTCGCGGCGGAGGTCGTTGCCGAATCCCTGCGATGCGGTGGCTGCGGTCCAGGCGCAGAAGGTGCCGAAGAAGCCGCCGACGAGCGTCACGGCTATCATGAGCAGACCGAAAGTGATTATAACGGCCATTCGGTCGGCGGGGGCCACGCCGAAGACCGAGAGGATCTTCGAGGCGACGGCTGAGCCGCCTTCGGGGGCGTTCACGTCGGTTCCCAGCACACCGTAGTTGATTATGAACGACATGAGGTAGGGCAGACAGAGGTCGGCCGCGACCTCGCCGATCATGATCAGCGGGGAGAGGATCGCCAGAAGCCGGTAGGGCTTCAGGTAGCGTGCGAGTTTTTTCATCTGTTGACCTTGTTTCTGCAATAAAATTGTTAAGGCAATACCGCACAATTCGACGCACGCGTCTTGAAGGCTCTTTTTGCGCCTGTTATGACGTCGAAATCTTGAAAAACCGCCTGTTTTCCTGCGATTTCTCAGTCAAAACAGGCACAAAAATCCCTCGCCAATACACGCACGCTAATTGTGCGGTATTGCCTTAATTATAATATCCGCGGCGGGGCGCCGCGGAAGATTTCAATTCCAAAAGACCGGGGCGGCGGCCCGCGTCAGATGTTTTTCTTCACCATTTCGCAGACGGCGTCGAGGGATTCGGGCGTGACTTCAGTCCTGCCGCCGAATTCGACCTCCTCGAAGCATTTCGTCACGGCGTCGACGGTCCTCGGGTCCTCCCGGGAGCTCCTCGACTTGAGTTTTTCCCCGATCTCCCTCGGGGTGTCCGATCTTTTCGCGTGTCCGGCTTCCGAAAGCAGCGAAGCCAGCTGCGAGTATGCGAAGCGGAATTTCTCCCTCCCCGTCTTTCTCGACGCGAGTTCGGATGAGAACTCGTGCCAGTTCCTCCGTGGTTTCTCCGGCGTCCGGCGGCTTCTTATCCGCCTCTCGTCCTCCTCTGTGAGCTTTTCCTCCTCGTCAGAGTAGCTGAGGAAGAAATAATCGGAGGGGGTCCCCCTCGAGAAGAAGTCGGCGACCGGCCGGAAAAGGGCCTCGAAAATGAATGTGAAGAACCTGACGACGGAGGAGACGAGCCTCTTCATGAAATCGGTGCGCGAGAGCAGGACATATGTTATTGCCAGCACCGCGAACACGGCAAAAATTATGAGATACCAGTATTCGGGGGTCGCCTTCGGCTCGGCCTTGCCGAAGATGTACTCGTAGATCGACGACCTCTCGACCTCCTCGTCGGGAGGCTCCTCGATATACCCGGCGTCCGATCCCCCGCGCGATGCGGCGGAGGCGATCATCGCGGCAAAGACGAGGCGAATGAGCGTGGCAAGTCCGGAGAAGAGGATGTAGAGCATGCCAGACAGCAGCGCGAACGAGACTGTGAGCCCGCCCACGAGCAGGAGATTGTATCCGCGCGCACGGTTGGTGAATGAGGTGGTGACGATCCCGTGATAGGACTTGCCGACGTTGAACTGGTTCGACGCCACCATTGCGCATACGGCGTAGCCGGCCACACAGACCGCGCTCACGCCCTGCGTGTCGAATCTGGCCGCGGTGAAAAGGAAAAAGCCCACCGTCGAGACCGTCAGTCCGACGACCGCTCCTCTGCCGGCCATGAGCCTGTCGTACGGGAAGAACCATACGAACGAGCCCATCATAAAGACGGCGAAAGAGATGAGCCCGGCGAGGAAGGGAAGGACCGAATCGGGGTCGTAGTAGGCGCCGGTCATGCCGGCAGATGTTTCAAGATAGGAAGAGGCGAAATTCGCCGCGGCGAAAGAAACGGCGAGCGCGGGGACCGCCGCGGGCAGCGCCGCTCCGAGGCGCCAGAAGCGGACATTCGCTTCGTATTCGCTGCCCGATTCGGGCCTCTTAATCTTCCGCAGAGCCGCTATCGCCGCCTGGAACAGGTTTCCGAGGACCATGACGGCGAGAACGGCTGCGAAAAGCAGTATTTTCGGGACGCGCCCGAAGAGCTTCGACGCGGCGGGCACGGCAAAGGCTGATACGAGGAAATATATCCCGGCAAAGGCTGTAAGCCGGTATAATCTTTCAAAGCCGGGGCTGTTTTCCCGGATCAGCCCTTTTCCGCCGCCCGTCCGCGTCATGTCCTGCAGTCAGACTTAAGGGTCGCTCACCGGCGGCGCTTCGACACGGCGAAGCCGAGCGCGAGCATGGCGGCAGCCGGTATGAGGGCCGCGGCGGAGGAGCAGCCGCCCTCCTGCTTCGCGGGCTCGGTCCCGGGGGCGTCCGTCGTGACGTCGGCCGACGGTTCCGCCGTCGTTCCGGCATCTTCGGGCTCCGTCGGCTGTTCGCCTCCGGCCGTGGTCACGGGCTCGGTCTTGTCGGGCACTTCGGCTTTGGCCGTCGTTTTTTCTTCGGTGGTCTGGAGCGACGCTCCGAGCGCCGTGAGGACGTCGGCGGCTCTCTTCACTTCGGCCTTGCCTTCGTCGGTGAGTCCCGTCGCGAAGACCTGGTCGAGGTCGGAGCCGTTCGCGCCCTGGTCGGCGATATAGAGCACGCCGCCGGTGTAGCGCATCGTGACGAGCGAGTTGACGGGGTCCTTGAACATGAGTTCGAGCGACTCGTCGAGCGGGATCACGGTGTTGTCGGTCGTGACGTTGAACGTCGCCACCTGACGGAGCGTGTTCTTGTCGTAGACATTGATCTCGCAGGGGCTGTTCTGGGAGGAGCAGAGTACGGTGTCGTCAACGATGCAGACTCCGTATCCCTTGCGCTGCTCGACGTTCCCGATCACGGACTTCCCGTCTTCGGAGAGCTTCATGAGTCCTGCGCCGCTCTCGGATGTGTAGGCCATGTAGATCGTTCCGTCGTCGTCGACGTCGATGTAGTTGGCGTCCTTGATCTTGCCCGTTTCGACCTTGTAGGCGTCGTCGCTGAGGACGATGCGGCCGCCGTTGCCGAACGAGGTGTCGAGGACGGGCGCCTCGGGCGTCGTCACGTTGAACCTGTAGAGGTAGTCTTCGTCATAGTTGAGGATGGCGTAGAAGTAGTAGTTCGAGCCCACTATCTTGACTCTGACTCCGTTGACGCCGATCTTGGTGTTGGCGGGGTCGTGGAAGATGTTGGTGACCGATACGGTCTTGAGGAGGTCGTCCTTCCCGTTTTCATCGTACTTGATGACCGCGAAGTTGACGTCGATCTTGTTGGGGTTGTAGGCGAGGCCGGCGTAGAGGTAGCCTCTGTCGTCGCAGTCGAGGCCCTTCGGATAGGACTTGGTCCCGATCTTTTCGCCTTCGGTCTGCTCGTAGTACCAGTAGCCGCCGGCATGTCCGGTCTCGGTGTCGAACCTGACTATCGCCGATTCGTTTGAGGGGTTGAGGAATCCGCCGAAGAGGTATTTTCCGTCGGGGGATACGGCGAAGCCTCTCATGCAGTACTTGCCGTACTCAAGGACTTCGTTGTCGGCCATGTTGATCGAGTTCACCTGCTGCATGAGGACGGTGAAATCAAGCGAGGCCCAGTCCCCGTCGGCGATCGCGGCGGAGGAGAAGGGCAGGACCGGAACGAGTATCAGCGCTGCGATCAGCGCGGCCAGAACGGAAAGGGAAACGGCTCTTTTTTTCATTTTTCTGTGTGCTCCTTCTTTTGATTCTGATATGTGTGCGTAGGCGGCCGGCGCATCAAAGGAAACTCATGATGAGCATCCAGCTCTTGTGGTCGAGCGCCCCGAGGCTCTCGATCTCGTACCGGTTGTCGTCCGAATCCCGGATGATCACCCGGTCGGGGTCGTAGACTTTCATGTCGTTGTGGCGGTTGCGTATCCTGAAGCTGGTGTGTCCGTGGTCGGTCTCGGCCGTGATCTTCAGCATGCCGGTCTTGTCGCTGCACTCGGTGATCTTCAGTATCTTGGGGATGAGGTAATAGTCGTTGAAGCAGGCCTTCACCGCGGCGGCGGAGTCGGGCGTGAGGTCGTCGTAAGAGCGGATCATGGCGATCTCGTGCTCGTCGCTGTCTATGACCGAGATGTAGTTGTCGCGGTCGGAGATCGGGAACATGCGCCGCAGTTCCGCCTTCTCCCAGACCTGGCCGTCGAACTCGAGCCGGACGGTGTAGACGTCGGTCAGTTCGATCTTCGCGGTCTTATCGAGGAATCTGTATCCCATGGGCGCCTCCTCACTCGAATCTGTTCTCCGCCTTGGCGGCGGTGAGCTTTTCGGACATCGACTGGATCTCGACGAGCTTGTAGTACTTGCCCCTGGCGGCGAGCAGCTCGTCGGGCGTGCCGCACTCGATGATCGAGCCGTTGTCGACGACGACTATCTTGTTGGCGCGGCTGAGCGTCGACAGCCTGTGCGCGATCATGATCGTCGTTCTGCCCGAGATCAGCCGCTCGATGGCCTCCTGGATGAGGTGCTCGGTCTCGGAGTCGACCGAGGCCGTCGCCTCGTCGAATACGAGGATCGACGGGTTGCGGAGGACGGCCCTGGCGATCGAGACGCGCTGCCGCTCTCCGCCGGAGAGTCCGACGCCCCTCTCGCCCAGGACGGCGTCGTAGCCGTCGGGCTGCCGCACGATGAACTCGTGCGCGTTGGCGACGTCGGCAGCCTGGAGCACCCGCTCGACGGGGCAGTCCTTCATGCCGTAGGCTATGTTGTTGAATATCGTGTCGTGGAACATCAGCGGCTCCTGCTGTACGAAGCCGATCTGCCCGCGGTAGAACTGCATGTCGATGTCACGGATGTTCACGCCGTCGACGAGTATCTCGCCGTCATAGTGATCGTAGTAGCGGAGCAGCAGGTTGACGAGCGTCGTCTTGCCCGAGCCCGTCGTTCCCACGATCCCGACGATGTCTCCGGGTTCTATCTTGAGATTTATGTTCTTGAGCGTCTTCTTGGTGCGGTCGAACGAGAAATTGACGTTGCGGAACTCGATGCTCCCCCTGATCTCGGGCAGAACGTGCCCGCGGCCGAAGTCATGCTCGGGCTCGGCGTCGAGGACGTCGAGTATCCTCTCGGCGGAGGCGAGGGCGTTCTGGTATGAATCGTTGAGGTTGGCGAAGAAGGTGACCGGGCCGTAGAACATCGAGGCGTATGAGATGAAGGCGGTCAGAAGACCGGGGGTCATTCCGCCGACGCCACCGAGCACCAGGTTGCCGCCCACCCACCAGATGAGTATCGAGCCGAGGCCTATCAGCGTACCGACGGTGGCGGGGAAGGCGTGCAGGATCTTGGCCGCGGAGGCGTCCGTCCTGTACCACTCTGAGTTTTTCTCCTTGAACCGTTCGGTGGAGTTCTGTTCGTTCGTGAAGGATTTGACCACCCTGACTCCGGGGATCGTGTCGGTCAGGACCGACGTGACCGCCGTCCATCTTCTCCATATGCGGAGGTAGAAGGGCCTGATCTTCTTGGAGAAGATCCGGGCGCCTATCACGACGAGCGGCACCGGGATCAGCGAGTAGAGGGTGAGCCGCGGGTTCTTGATCAGCATGATAACGATGATGCCGATCATCTGGAAGAACTGGACCACGACTTCCTGCGAGATACGGAGCATGAACGACTGGATGGTCGCGCTGTCGCCGCTTATGCGGTTGATGACGGCTCCGGTCGACGTCTTGTCGTAGAACCGCATCGGCAGATACTGCGCCTTTTCGTAGACGGCGTTGCGGATGCGCATCACGACCCTGTCGCCGGCTTTGCGGAGCATTATCCCGCGGATGCAGCCTATGAGGTGGCTGACGATCTGGATCCCGATCAGTATGAATACGATCTGGAGCAGCGCCTGCCTTTCGTCCCCTTCGAACGGGGTCTTCAGGATATCGTCGATCAGACGCTTGTTCAGCATCGGAGGGACGAGCGCGATGGCCGTCGTCGCCACCGACAGAAGGATGGTGACGATCAGTTTCTTCCACTCGGGGGCGATGTAGACGAGCAGCTTCGACGCGACCGCCTTTTTGCTGGCGCAGTGGATGCACTCGACTCCGGGCGAGGAGAGGGCGCGTCCGCAGCGCGGGCAGACGCTGAGCTGCTTTTCGTAGACTGCCCTCACCGGCTCCATCGCCTCATCGGGGGATTCTCCTCCCGAGACCGAGCTGATGAAGGCGGCGGCCGCCTCGCAGAGGGTGTTGACGGCGAACGTGTAGCGGAAGACGTTGATCACTCCGCCGTCGCGCATGTGCAGCCTGAGGATCGCGTTACCGTACATCCTCTTGTTGGCCGCGGATTCGACGTCGGCGATCTGCACGCGCCGTCCGACATTGCCTGTGTCGAACTCGTAGACGACGACGTCGGCGTCGCTGACGAGAAGCGCGCTGCGGCAGAACTCGGATTTGATCGAGATGCCGCCGATGACTGCGAAGAGCCATGGATGTCCGGGTGTTTCCAGCTCTGCGATCCTGTTCTTTTCCTCGATCGACAGAAGCTGGTTGAGAAGGATTTCTCCGGATTTTGCTTCCATTTCTTCTTTTACGGCCGCCGCAGATTTCCTTCTGCTCGAGCGGTCGGCGGGATGCCCCTTCGCCGCGGTCCGGTGAGCCGGACCGGAGATTCGGTCGCTGATGCCGGCTGAGGGCGGGATGGCGCCGCGGACGTGTCCGCGGCGGTACTGTACGCGCACGCGCACAGTACTGCGAATAATTGTATCATCAATAAGAAGAAAAGTCAACAAAATAATAGCGTAAAACCGATAAAACACTTTTTAATACACGCAAACGGCGGGATGCCGGACGTCCCCGGGCAGCGGGCGCGGCGCGCCGGGGCCCGGAAAACACGCTTCGCGGGCATTTTCCTCCATGACTTCTTGACACCCGGGCGTTCGAGGGGTATAATTAAGACGCGGAGCGGCGGCGGGGCCGCGGATGACCGCCTGCGGGACGCGGCCGGGGACGGCCTGATCATGCTTTCCCGGACGGCCGGAGCACATAAACGATCTGTGAGACAGGAGTAGAATTATTATGAAAATATTGAGGGACATCACGTACGGGAACGAGCCCGGACAGGTGATCGACGCCTTCCTTCCGGACGGCGGGGAGGAGACGCGCGCGCTCTTCCTTTATTTCCACGGAGGCGGCCTCGCCGGGGGCAGCCGCAGGGGGGCGGAGAAGAAACTTGCGCCTCTTCTGACCTCTTCCGGCATCGCTCTTGCGTCCGCCGACTACCGTATGTATCCCGGTGCGAAGTACCCGGATTACATCGAGGATGCCGCGTCGGCGTCGGCGCTCTGCATGAAGAAGGCCGGGGAGCTGTGCGGCGGCAGGCTTTACATCGGCGGAAGTTCTGCCGGCGCCTTCCTCACGATGATGCTCTGCTTCGACCGCGAGTTCCTGGGAAGGCACGGCATCGATCCGTGCGACGTCGCGGGATTCGTCCACGATTCGGGCCAGCCGACCTGCCATTTCAGGGAACTGAAGGAGAGGGGGCTCGACCCGAGACGTGTGATCGTCGACGAGAGGGCTCCGCTCTACTACGTCGGGCTTGCCGAAAAGCTGCCCCCGATGGCCTTCCTGTACGCCGACCGCGACATGACGAACAGGCCGGAGCAGACCGAGGTCATGCTCACCGCGCTGCGTCATTTCGGCTACGACATGACGCGCACAGTCTCGATGAAACTGCGCGGCACTCACTGCCAGTCGGGCAAGATGACCGACGCCGACGGGAACAACATGCTCGCCTCGATAATCAGGGGATTCATACTCCGGACAGAGGAGATACACCGCGGGGAGTGACGGCCGCGCGTGCCGGCACTGCCGGCAACGTCTGACAGGTCATCGAATGCTTGGTAAAAGTGCCTAAATCCGGGAGAAGCGTTTTGAGCAATTCGCCGAAAATCGCATTCGCGGACACTTCTTTCGTGACGGGCGATTGACAAGAGAGTGATAAATTGTTATAATATTATCAATCGGAATATCATTTAAACCGACATCAATAAAACAAGGAGATTAAATCATGCGCAAAACACTGTCTCTCATTCTCTGCACATTAATGATCCTGCCGATGCTTTTTATCGGCATCGGTGCTGCAGATCCGAACTATAACACCGCAAATGACGGTGACGTTCTCTATACCGTGGATTTCCGCGGCACAGACGGGATCTACGCTCCGTTCGTCTTCAGGGCGGCCAATGCTGATGTTGCAAAGGCAACATGGGTCGCTTCCGACGACGGCAAGTCTCTCGTCGGGACTGCGGTAAGCGATCCTGCCGGCGCGGTCTTCTTCGGAAGCGCCATCAAAGGGCTGACAGTAGGAGCGGGCAAAAAGTATACCATGACAATGAAGGTCGCTTTCCCGACCGGCAACGCGGGCGTATACTACAATATTGCCAGCCTTACCAATTCTTCGGGCTACGATCCCGCCAAAGACGCGACTTACCTCGATATGTTCGGCCTTTACGGACAGATCAAGTCCGGCAACTGCATGACGATGTCCTACGGTGCAGGCGGCAAGCTGGCCGGCGAGAAGGTCTCTCAGCAGGCTGCATATACTCCTGTTCCGGAGGGTGTTGCCAACGACGACGAAGGTTTTGTCAATGTCACGATCAAGATCGACGGATTCTTCTACAGCGTCTGGTTCAACGACAAGCTTTACGACAGCTATCTTGTCGATCAGGTTTCATACGATGTGTGCCCGAACCTCGGCTTCTCCGTCTATCTCTACAACAAGAACGCTTCTGTCACGGTCAAGGACGTTGTGATCAAGAAGGGCTGCGACTATGCCGCCTCCAACACGATCTACAACAAATCGTTCAACTACGACAGTTTCGCTCTCGGTGCAAAGATCACTGACATCAGTTTTGACGCAAAGTCAGGCGCGTTTGTCGCTCACAGAGTCCAGGACACCGACCCCGGCAATGTAAAATATGAGATCGCGGACGGCGGTAAGACCATTACGGCTTCGGTCAGCGGTTCGAGCAAGGCGCACTGGTACGGAGACGACTTCAACGGTCTCCGCATAACAGACAGCACCAAGTACACATTCATCTACAAAGTCAAGAACAATCAGGTGAACTACACAGGATGCGTTGCCTACAACGGAAAGTCATCTGTTCTTAACAGCTCCTATCGTTACAACTGGTACGGTGTATTCACGACCGGCGATAAATACGCCAATCCTAAAGTGAAGCTTGCAGCCGACGGTTCAAACTTCACCGGATACAATTACAATGACGATCCTATGAAGGTGTTCCAGTCGTTCAATCCCAAGATCGACAGTGACGGATATACCGAAGTCGCCGCCGAACTTGACGGATGGAACTGGACATTCTATATGACCGATGCCGCCACCGGAAAGCTCACCAAGGTACAGACAGCCAATGTGAAGGAACTCGGCACTGCCGATAACAAGTTCAACGCCAACGCGAACGCGCTTTCATTCATCGTTTACACTTACAATGACGGCGTTTCCTTCTCGGTAAAAGACGCGGCTCTGTACAAGGGCACGACGGTTTCCGTCGATTATCCCGCTCCCGCTGATCCGGTCACTCCCACGCCTACCGGTGATATAACCGTCTGGTTAGTGGTTGTTGCCGCCGTTTCGCTCCTCGGCATGGGCATCGCGCTCAAGGCCAGAAAAGCGTAATCCGGTCACCGGAAACGACTTATAAACCGGCGTGATATTCCCGCCGCGCGGATCCGTCCGCCCGGCGGGAGCTCCGGTCTGTTAATTGAAAACAAACTATTAAAGTATAAGGAGAAAAAGCAATGCGCAAAACATTAGCAGTGCTTCTCAGCGTGCTGATGGTCGCTTCTCTGGCTGTCGTGGGGATCTCCGCGGCGCCGGAAGGAAAAGCGGTCAACGCAATCGCTGACATCACAGATCCCGCGGGTACCTACTACCTCAACGCCGATCTTGCCATCTCCGCCACCATTCCCGTGAAATTCACCGGGACCATCGACGGCAACGGACACAAGATCACGGTTTCGGCTCCCTGCTTCACAGAGTTCGCCGGAACAGTCAAGAACCTCACGATCGAGGGCTCGGTAGACACGAGCGCACAGGATCCCGGACACACCGGTACCATCGCGCAGACCGTCACCGGCAACGCGACCTTCGAGAACATCACGAACAAGGCTCCCGTCAAGGGCACCATGACCCAGATCGACAAGACCTACCGCGCCGGCACCGGCGGACTCGTGGGCGCTGTCCTCTCGGGCGTCGTCACATTCAAGGACTGCGTCAACACGGCTGACATCACCGGCCACGCCGCCGGCGGTATCGTCGGTTCCTGCGACGACAAGGATTCCACTTACGACAAGAGCCTCTTCGCCGCCACCTTCATCAACTGCAAAAACAGCGGTCACATCAACGCCACGGATTCGGTAAAAGTCGACAACAACTCGGCTGCCGGCGGCATTCTCGGAATCGCCAACAAGTTCCCGTCGCTCACCTTCCAGGGCTGCGAGAACAGCGGAAAAGTCGAATCAGACAAGGCCTCCGGCGGACCTGCCGGCGGTATAGTCGCTTATGTCTACACCAATTTCCAGGTCGATGAAAAAGGCAAAGCCACATTCACCGACTGCAAGAACTCGGGCGAAGTCATATCGGCCGACTCCCAGGCCGGCGGCATCACCGGCTGGGCCAGGATCTGCAGCGAATTCACTAACTGCGTGAACACTGGCTACATCCACTCCGGAAAGAACGGCAGTGATGTCCTCAACGGATACTGCGGCGGTATCGCCTGCAGAACAGGTGCAGAATCTGTAAAGAACAGTGACGGCACATACACTACGCCCAACAAAGTTTCCACGGTTATGACCAATTGTCTTAACAGCGGAAAAGTCGAATCCGGCCGCGACCAGGCCGGCGGAATGATCGCCTACCACAACGGCGGCGACGTCACCCTCACCAACTGCACCAACAGCGGCAGAATCTCCTACTACGGAGAAAAGCCGAAGAACAACGTCAAGATTGGCGGCGTGTTCGGCGACCACGGCGACAGCCACGCCAGAGCCGACAACAACTTCACATCCGTCATCTCCTGCATCAAGTGCGTCAACAGCGGCGAGCTCGTACCGTACGGAAGCGGTAACGTCGGCGCCATCATCGAATACGTATGGGGCAACGACTTTCAGTATCCCGTCATCAAGGACTGCGTCAACACCGGCACGATCAAGGTCGATAGCGGCTTCGCCTCACAGTTCGTCGGCTACTCCAACACCGTGAGCGCGATAGTCGAGAACAGCGTTGCCGCCGGCAAGATCGAAAAGAGTGACAACACCTCCTTCCGCGCCATCATCGGTTACTCGAACGCCGACGGAAACGGATTCACCGCCATTACCGGCAACACGATAGTCGAGAATGACGGCACGGAGTATTTCTGCTACTCGAAGACCGAGGGCAAACCCACCCCCGCTCTTGATGCGACATTCGCATCGCAGGTCAAGATAGCGTCCGCCGCGGATGCCCAGGCTGCCGTTAAGGCTCTCGGACAGATCGGTTATGTCGCTCCTCAGAGCACGAATCCTTCACAGCCCACCGGCGACGCCGCCGTATGGGCAGTCGTGATCGCCGCCGTTTCGCTCCTCGGCATGGGCGTCGCTCTCAAGGCAAGAAAAGCGTAATCAAAAAACTAAACAAATACCTGCTTTAAAGTTTTAAACGCAGGTAAGCAGCACCCCCGCGGGCACGCCCGCGGGGGTGTTGCCGTAAAGCCGGTCTTGTTTTTATGAAATAATAACATATTCAAAGTGTTTTCAGGTTGACAGTTATGTGAAAATGTGATATAATTTCAGTGTTGAGGTTTATGCTGCGGGAATACGGCATTTCTTCAGTACCTAACGTACCGGAACGGCCGCTGAACCGGAACAGCCTTTGGTGAAAAGAATCATTATAATTATTCAAAAAGGAGAAACCACAATGCGCAAAACACTTGCAGTCATCCTCTGCGCTCTGATGATCCTCTCTCTGGCCGTCGTCGGCGTTTCCGCCGCCGAGCCGACCGTCATCACGAACGCAGAACAGTTCGTCGGTAAGGCAGCCGACGGCAACTTCAAACTCGGCGCGGACATTACCATATCTAAGACGCTTGTTTTTACGAATTCTGAAAACAAGGAAGTGGCATTTTCGGGCACTCTAGACGGCGCCGGATATACGATCACTCTTGTTGACGTTCCGCTGTTTAAAACGCTGACCGGAGCGACTGTATCAAATCTCAAGCTTGCCGGCACGGCAACTGGAAGCGGAAACGTCGGTGCGCTTTCCATAGGCGGATCAAAACTGACCATTACAAATGTTACTAACAATGCTAATGTTACATCCACCGGAGACGGTAAATACGCCGGAGGTCTTATCGGCGGTGTTACTACCGGTGGAGGAACAGCAGAAGCTGGTGAGCCCAGTGTATTCACACAGTGCGTGAATAACGGTAAGATCGTAGCCGATAAAGGTAACGGACGCCTTGGCGGCCTTGTAGGCAACGCTGCAAGATATCAGAAATGCAGCTTTGTCAAATGCGTCAACAACGGAGAGGTTTCCACCGCTTCAACAAAATCGACTCCGTACGTCGGCGGAATAGCCGGCTCTTCGTTCGGAGGAACATACACGGAATGTGTCAACAACGGAGCCCTCATCAGTTCCAAGATCGGTTCTTTCATGGGTGGAATCGTTGGAAAATCAGCTCCTTCCGCTCAGGGCGGAGATCAGGATCTGGTGTTCACGAAGTGCGTGAACAACGGTACTCTTTCATCCGGAAAGGATCAGACCGGGTATGGCGGAGAGATCGGCGGCATTCTCGGAACAAGCGGCTCTCCCGTAGTATCTTCGTCCAATCTTCCCAAAACAATTCCCGCGAATTTCTCCGCCTGTCACATCGTGATTACTCTCACAGACTGCAAGAACACCGGAGCCATCACCGGAACGAATGCAAAATATGTCGGCGGATTAATCGGATATGTTTACGGTATTTCACCCGTTAATTCTGCAGGTAATAAAGTTGAGGCATACGAGTATGCCGTGATGAAGAACTGCGTCAATACCGGAGACCTTGCCGGAACCTATAAGGCCGATGCGAAAGCCGCGTGGCAGGCCGATAACAAGTCAAATCCGGGAGCTGCCGAGGGAACATACGTTTCCCACTTCATCGCCTATACGAATGTAATTGATACAACTATCGAGAACTGTATCGGCGCCGGGAAGCTGACGAACGCAAATGAGGACTATAATGTTGTCTTCGGTCTTTCTTCTGCGTCTGCTTCCTCTTACAGAGTCTCGGGCAACAAAATAATCGAGGGAATTAAGAATTACTCTTGGGCCTGCGACGCGTATGTGCAGGATAGCTCGACAAAGGTTTACAGCGATCAGCTGACCAGTACTACCGATGCGACAACCGGCGCAGTCACAGTCACCGGCGACAGATCCGCGAACCGCATCGCGCTTTCCGCGGATCTTGCCGAGAAGGTTCAGGTTCTCACAGCTGCTGAGATGGATGAACTTCTCAACCCGTCATCCGGCACCGGAACCTCCGATCCCGGCACGACCGTTGTCACCGGTGATACCGCGGTCATCGTCATGATCGTCTGCCTCGTCTCGCTGCTCGGCATGGGCATCGCTCTCAAGGCCCGCAGGG
>JAEEGL012449178.1_pt1 | contig 19184 bp, 20 predicted proteins | sample 9134231 | NCBI WGS metagenome assembly JAEEGL01 (sample SAMN16246548, study PRJNA631951) | gut metagenome | biome: gut microbiome; feature: rumen; material: fiber-attached | host: Bos | place: Iran: Karaj | collected 2018-10 | reverse complement strand
TCCAAAGCCGGACACAAGAAGGTGAAGTGGTTCTTTGAAACGACATTCCGCAAGGCATTCCACACCTTTATGGATGGCCATATAGAAGGCCAGCACGAGAAGATGGGAGAGAAGGAGAGGCTGGAGGTGAAAGCAGCCGTTTGTGCCTTCCTCAACCAGTACCACATCGAGTACGACGAGAAGATGATCAGCAGCATGACCCGCGACTGGTGGCGTCATGTCGACGAGAACGAAAAGAACAGGGTTTCGCCAATGGTCTACTGAAAAACCGTCACTTTAATGTCACTGAAAATCAAGCCACAGAGGAGAAATTTTGGTCACTTATCCGTCACGGAAAACCAAACCGAAAAAGAAAAATTTTGGTCACTTTACTGTCACGGAAAAATCAAGCCGAAAAACGCACAACAGAATATCTGAAAACCGACAAATATGAACAAAGTAGCACTGAAAAGCATCGGCTTCAAGGAACAGAACGAAGTCAACGACCAATGGGTCCAACAACAGGAGCAGCAACAAGCTGAGCGCAGCATCCCCGATATCTATATGGATGGCTCGCATTGGTTCAAGAAAATCGACCAGTCGGCAGCCGACCTCACCGAAGACCTGGTGATGGACGAAAGCGGACAGCATTACGAGCTTACACTTTCCTTCACCGTCCGCATCGAGGCCGACATGGCCTTGGCCAAGAAATACGCCAAACGCCCTGTGGTAATCTATGCCGTTGCCGTGGATGGCACCCGCTATACCATCGGAACCAAGTCGTATCCGGCTTATATCGTGACCTCAAACCGCTACGACGCAATGAACACCCGCGAAGTCCAAGGCTCCGTAACCTACCAGTCCAGGACGGGAATAATGCAGAAATAAAGTGTTGAAAATGTCTGATTCATAGCAAATAAACACTCTTTTACTCCGTACTGAAGATAATTCGTAACTTTGCAAAGTCAAACAAACGCTACACAATGGAACGCGACTACACGCGACATCGTAAGCACCACACCGGCAATTTGCACCTGGTTAAAGACTTGGTGCTAAGAGGTAAAATGGAAATTCCACAGATGTTACCTTTCATCGGTGGCATTCCTACTTGCCTTTTGCCCTTCAACCGCGCCATGACAACAAAACGCCAAGACTGCGCCGTGCATTTCTTCCTCGATGACTACCAGTTTGAACGGATCTGGAGACAGCCGGAGAAATACTTGCCCGTATTGAAGCGGTTCCAATGCTCACTTTCCCCCGACTTCTCCCTGTTTGCCGACATGCCTCTGCCTTTGCAGATATATAATACCTATCGAAACCGTCTTATCGGACGATGGCTTCAGACGGAGGGCGTCCAGGTCATCCCAACGGTATCGTGGAGTGATCCGCGTTCCTTCTCCTTCTGCTTCGATGGCATCGCCATAGGCGAAACCGTGGCCATCAGTACCATCGGCACTCGAAAGAATGGCTACGCCCGCCATCTCTGGGAACGAGGCGCAACAGCCATGATGGAACAGCTGCAACCTTCAACAGTGCTGGTATATGGTCTGCCTGTTCCGTTCGACTTCGGCAGTGCTGAAGTCAGATATTACAGTAACGAGATAACCGAAAAACTGCATAGCTATGGGAGGAAGAGGAGCGTTTAAGGCAAGTGGAGGCCACGGTATTAATAAAGAGTACCGTGAGTATTCCACTGTCAGTCAAATTGGTCGAATCAAAGTGGTGCAATGGGATCAAGGAACCAACAATAGGACCATCACATATTCCAACACACCCAACACCACTTATTATTCCTATTCAAAGGAGAATGGAAGAATTGAGCATGTATATTTCTATAGAGACCATCACCTGTATAAAAGCATTGACATGAAGAGTGGTGAAACACCTCATGTACACTATTGGAGGGAAGGCGGAACTGTGGGCCGCAAATCACATGACCCGAATAATCGTTTTGATCTTTCGGGCCGTGACGCAAGACTGGTGAAACAGGCACAAGAATGGAACGCTAAACACAAAAAATAAGAGCAATATGGAACAGAAAGCAAATGATAAAGGGAAAATGATAGTGGAGAAGTTTTTCAAAGAATACAAGGAACACGCTATCTATGAAAGCAATTTGGGTTGGGATGAAAGAAATGCTGCAGATGCCGGCTTCACCGAGTCGTCAAAGATATTCTATTATTATATGGTGGAAATTGGATTCAATCTTTCTTTCTACTATGTGGATGATGGTTGCTTCTATGTTATCGAGACGGAGAAGGAACCCGCTATTGAAGTGCGCCGCATCTTCAAAAACCCAAATTGGGATGGAGAATACTTGTTGCATAGTGTGATGTCTTGTGCAAGTACCAATGCACCAGGAGAAATCCTCTACACCATCCAACATCGAGAAGACATCTGGAATACAGTGAAAATAAATAACAAATCACTTGAAGAAGTGCTTGCACGCTCTGTGATTTTGGAAATGGACTAATAACCGAATCCAATTCCGATTCAGCCCGCGCCCTAACCGACGCGGGCTTTCTTTTTGTCACTTGACCCCATTTCGGGCAAAATACTTTTGCTCGAAACCAAAGACCAAAATTTTTTCTATGTCCAAACCCAACCTGCTATACAAGGCCATGAAAGCCTCGTGGATGCTCGACCCGGCAACGGCTATCTCCGCTGCAAAGGTGCTCGAAACCATGATTGGCGCCGCCCGTCTGAAAGCAGCCTATCCTGCTATCGAGTATGTCGATGATGATGACGATTACGAGGAAGAGGCAAACAACAGCCACTACCACTATCGCCTCACCCATAAAGACTACGCCGCCATCCCACAAGGCAAGCAAATCAGCGTGGTCCGTCTCGAAGGCGTGATGATGCGTGACGAAGCTTGGTGTGAACCTGGCACCCGCGACATCGCCCAATGGCTCCGCCAAGGCGATGCCGACCAGCGCGTGTTGGCCAACATCGTGTTGATCGATTCGGGTGGTGGCGCCGCCGACTCCGTGAGAGACCTCGCCGATGCCATTTCCGCCTGTCAAAAGCCAGTGCTGGCTTTCTGCGACGGCGACATGTGCAGCGCAGCATACTATGCCGGCTGTTACGCCGACCACATCATGGCCAACGATGGCCGCAACCGCGTAGGCTGCATCGGAACCATGGTGCAACTCGTAGGCTATCCGGCTAAGGCCAAGGATGAAAACGGCTACACCCGTCTTCGCATCTACGCCGATGGAAGCGAAGACAAAAACAGCGAATACGAGCAAGCCCTTGAAGGCAACTTTGAACTGATCAAACGAAATGTGCTCAATCCGCTGGCCGAGGATTTCCGCAACGACGTAAAGACTCGCCGTCCCTCAACCACCGACGAACAACGCAAGGGTCGCACCTACTACGCCCAGGATGTTGTTGGCTCCCTTATCGACTCCATTGGCAGCCTAAAAGATGCTGTCAAACAAGCACTTGATTTATCAACCAATACCATTAGCGAAATGAAAGGACACAAAAATCTCCAATCGCTCGAAACTTGCCACGACCTCCAGATGGTCGATGGCTACGTGAGCCTCAACGGCGAACAGCTGGAGGAAATCGACAACGCCCTCGGTGAAATCGAAACCGAGAAAGCATTGAACAAGAGCCATTCCGACACCATCGCCCAACAGCTTACCGAAATCAACGACCTGACCACAGAGCGCGACAACTTGACCGCAGAGCGCGACGAACTGAAGCCCAAGGCCGAGCAACTTGAAGCCAAGGAAGCCGAAATCGCCACGCTGACCCAAGAGCGCGACACTCTCCGCCAGGAGAACGCCCAGAAGGATGCCCGTATCAAAGAACTTGAAGAAGCTCTCGACAACGATCCTGACAACGATCCCGACAACGAAGAAGCCATGCAGGCCATGCACAATGGCAACCATGCCAACAGCGACGGCAATTTCCACGAACCCACCGACGAAGAGGCCATGGAAAGTGCCCGCAAAGCTCTCGGCAAGAACTGAAACCTGAAACACCAAAAACCAGACTAAAATGGAAGAAATCAACACCCCCAGCATTGCTGCTGCTCTGGTTCACTCGAACCAACGCTTCCGCAAGGAATGCCTGGCCATCGTGCCCGCTTCCGTGGAGGCATGCACCAAGCGTATGCACGTAATCAACAACCTGAAGGGCAAAGAGACCGAGGCAACCATCGTTCCTCAGGCCCACTGGCGCCCTTATCACTCTGAGAAGGTGGTTGGCGGCACTGGTGGCCTCACCGCCCGTACGCTCGAAACCTTCCCATTGGAAATTCTCGAGGAATTTGACCCCGAAGGTTTCTACACGACCCACTTCGACACCCCGTTTGACGCTCAGAAGGACAAACTGGACATCGTGCGCCAACTGCTCCAAGCTGAGATGAAGAACGCCAGCCGTGGACTTTGCGACCTTATCTTTAAAGGTGTTCGCGTGGCCACTGGCACCGGCGCCCTCGATGGCTTCAACGGCTTTGACACCATCATCGCCAATGAAATCGAAGCTGGCAACATCTCAATCGACAACGGCAACTTCTTGAACATCGGTGAATTGAGTTCGCTCAACATCGGTGACAGATGGAAGATGATGTACAGCCGCCTTGATGAGGATCTTAAGGGCGACGACCAGAAGAAGCTCGTCCTGGTGTGCTCCTTTAACGAGCGCGACATGTACAACAACTGGTACGCGATGAAGTTTGGTACGGGTAACTTCCCCGGCACACCAAACCAAAAGTACCTTGATGGTACCAGCGACAAGGTTGAGATTCTTCCTCTGCCTGGTATGAATGGCACCAACCACTGCTTCATCACAACCGAAGAAATGATGAAGGTCGGTTTCGACGTGTTCTCCAAGCACACGAAGTTCGAAGTCCGTATCCCTGACAACCCCAACTTGATCCAGGTTCATGCGAAAGTGTACATGGGTGTCGAGTTTTCCAACATCGACAAGAAGTACCTCATGGTCGCTGCTCGCACTGTTAAGGACGACAGCGTGTTCTTGACCGCCGACAAGGGAAGAGTAACCTTCGCTGACACCGCATCCAACGCCACCAAGACCGCCAAGGTGAAGTTCTACGGTTTCAACATGACCGATGCAACCACGCTGACCCTTGAAGGCACCAACGCCGCCAAGTTCAGCCTGAGTGCCAACAGCATCTCTGCCGACGATGCCAACGCAACCGCCGGTGAGGAAATCACCATCACCTTCACACCTGGTGCCACTGGCAGCTTCGTCGCCGCCCTGCGCGTGACCAACGCCACTGACAACGTGAGCATGGTCATCCCGCTGGCTGGTAAAGGAGTTTCCGCTTAAACGATAGGAGGATACAACTATGCCAGGAGTAACCTTAAGCGACATAAACTTCAAGATTGGTAGCGTGAACCCTTCGGGTATCAGCGATGAGATCTACTTCATCCCGAAGCAGGAAATCACCGGCTGGCCTGCCATGTCCAACGACTTCGACACGGCAACCAGCAACGCCGCCTATTCCAACTACACCGGCAACTTCACTCTCGCCACCGGCAAAGTATGGCATCGTCTGTACAGCACCCAAGGCAAGGGCAAGATTACCTGGGAGTACACTGGTGAAACCGACTGCAAGGTCGTGGTCAACAAGGCAAGCCTGAGCTATCCCAAGCTCACGGACGAAATCCGTGCCTTCGCCAAGTTCGCCTCGAACGGTGACTTTGTCTTCATCGTCAAACATGATGACAAGTACTACGTGATCGGCAACCCCGACTACCGTGCCACCGTCACTCCAAACGGCGACAGCGGCGACGCTGCCGGAAGTGCCAAGGGCGTGACCATCGAGATTGAGTGCCCGGACGTGACCCCGCTGCCCACCTACAGCGGCACGTTGGCCCTGTCAGACGGTACTCTCGATTGCTCGGATGGCTCTTTTGAAGCTACATCTTAACTAACTGTTGCACTATGAAGATAGAACAACTGTATTCCATGGACGGCTATACCTTCGATGAAGGTATAGCCTTCCTGCTTTTAGCAAAAGCCCCTTTGGGAGTTGTTAATCACCTGAAAGTCACGCACAACAAGAACAATCTCCATAGCGAGATACACAAACAGCTGCGTCTGCCAAGCACCATGCGCTTGTTGAAGGAAAAAGGTTTTGACACTGTTCCAAAATCGGTCGAGATTGAGCCGAAATCGAACGAATCAGTGCCAAAATCGAACGACACCGAGCCAGAATCGAACGATACTTCTAACGGTAGCCCCGCAAGGCACTCGCAGTCGGCGTCGGATGACCTGCCGGACGAAGACCCAACTTCTATTATCATTACGCAGCTGGATGTCGGGCTGCACGAGAACACTCGTTACAAAGACATGCCCAACGACATCTGCCGCGAGTTGTGGCTGAAGAAAAAAGACCTCTACCACGAAATGCAGCAACATCACCTCAAAATGAAGCTGGTTCCCGTTGGCGAAGACCACAACGAAGAAAGGGCCGGACACCGTGCGGAAATCCTGCGACTTGACGGAGAAATTGATGACCTGTGGAAACTGATTGACACTGAAATCGAACGCTTCAAGTCGGAACAGTCTCGAACCCCCGAAGACTCTCAGTCTCGCAGCCAATTTGATGTTTCCATCTATCGTGCCTACATCAGCAAGGCCTTACGCAAGAAATCGCTGACCAATGCCCAGCGTGTGGAACTCCAGCACCGCGTGGATGCCATGCTCGATGCCGATATCAAAATCAAGCCGGAAACCCTCGACAAACTGAAAGCCATCGGTATCAAGATTGGATGACCAACTGAACATACCAGGAGTGCGCGTCAGCCGGACCAATTCGATGAGAATGCTCAGGCAGATAGTGCAGATGACGGGCACGGGAAGCGAGCTCGTCATTTTCAGCTATTCCGTGACCGATGGCTGGCTAAGGCAACTGCTGAAGCTTCGGCAAGAATACCAAGTGCAACATATCACCTTAGTCCTGGACCGAGAGGTGATGATTCGCCATCGAGAGAAGCTGCTGCAGATCCAGCGCGTGGCCGATGCCTGCTACCTAACAGACAGCCATGCCAAAGTGTACCTGAGCTGTGGCAAAAGCCGCAGCATCGCACTGATAACCTCCGCAAACGCAACAAATAACTACAGAAATGAATGCTACTATGGAACAGACAGACCAGGAGAAATCGAACAAATTACCCGAGACATCAGAACAATTCTTGAAGCGTCTAACCGAATCACCGGTTGAAGTGCAAGTGGAGGAAATGGCCGCGCTGCCGATGACCATCACTGAGATAGCAATGTTCACTGGCCAAGATGCTGAAGAATTGAGAGCCATCATCAACACACAGCCAAAGCATTTCCTGACCATGGCATACAACCGAGGCAAGATGAGAACCACGATAATGACACGCTTCGACAATCTCCAATATGCCCTCCATGGTAGCCCAGAGGCCATGCGCGATGTAAAAGAATATCTGTCTGACCAAACCATTGACGAAAATGCGTGACGAGAACCTTGAACTGATTGTGCATAACATGTTTCTCCCTGAAGAATCCAGAAAAGAGTTGACGGATAGCCAAGAGAAACTGTTGGAGGAAGTGACCGACTGCTATCACCTGCAGCTGCAAAAGCCTATGATCAGCAAAACGAAGTTGCGTGACTATCTGAGAGGAAAGTATGGCATTTCGTATGTTCAAGCCTACAAAATCATCCAGTACGCTGCTGTTGCCCTTGGCGATATCAGACCTACGCACAAGAACTGGGTGAGGCAAAGGATTGAATACATCAGCGAACAAGCCTATGAAGCCATCGAGGCAAAGAACTACAAACGCTTCGAGGCCCTAAACAAGTTGGCGGCCACACTCGCCAAAGCATTCAACACAAACATTGATGAAGGCGAATTGATCAATGCCCAGAAGTACCTCGAAATCGACCAGGTGAACATCACCATCGATCCCTCGGCACTTGGTATCAAGGTAAGCGAAGCGAAACAGAAGGATATCGAGCGGATGCTTCGAAAGTATGAGATTGAGGATGCTGAAATCATTCCACCAGAGGAGGATAAGGAATGAATAACCTCTACCTTCACCCTGGCCAACTCCGCTACAAACTGGTTGATGCCCGCGACTCGGTAAACATCTGCAGCCGTCGATGGGGAAAGTCCTTCATTATTGCCATGCGAATCATGGGCAATGTGCTTGAGATGCCTGGCAGCCTCGGTGTCTTTGTGGCCAGCAGCTTCAGACAAGCACACGCCCGCACACTGCCTTCGGCACTCATGGCCATGGATGCCTTCGGCTGGAAACGCGATGTTCATTATGTCGTTGGCCATCGTCCGGATCCGCGCTTGGGCTTCAAGGAACCCATCTTCTGCCCGAGCGACCTGAAGGATTGCATCTGGTTCGCCAACGGAACGATAATGATGATTGTCAGCCAGGAAGTGGTGCTGTCTGCCAACTCACTCACCATCCACTGGCTTGTGGCTGACGAAGCCAAGGGCCTTGACTACGACAAGCTCTCCAACGAGATACTCCCCGCCATCGGTGGCAGCTCCATCTACTTCAACGACCCCGCCAAATACCCGCATCTCTGGGGCACAACCTACACGACGGATATGCCATGCAGCAAGGAAGGCCTGTGGCTGATCAACAAATTCGAGAAGGAATGTGACCCAGAGCTGTATGAAGTCATCATCGGAATGGAACTCCAACGCCGCCGCCTGATGATGGAACCGCAGAACACCTACACCCGACAACGCATTGCCTACCTGACACGTGCCGCTAATCTTTTACGCTCCAAGACGCTCTATTACCAAGAAAGATCAATCTTCGACAATATCGAAGTCGTTGGGCCCGACTACGTAAGACGTTGTGAGAGAAGTATGCCTGCCCTTGCCTTCAGAACATCTATCCTCTGCAAGCGTATCGATAAAGTCGAGGGAATGTTCTATGAGTCGTTTGAAAAGAAGATTCACACTTACCACGCTACTGATAACAGCCGACTTAACGACTACAAAGAACAAAAATACAATTGCCTGTTGGACACTGATGTTGAACCGCTCAAACCTATCGCAGTATCATTCGACTACGGAGCTCTCATCAATTGGCTGGTGGCCGCCCAGGTGCAAGGTAAGACACACAAGACGCTGAAGTCGTTCTACACCAAACACCGCCAGCGTCTGCGCGAGGTGATACAACTCTTCTGTGAATATTATGAGCCGCATCCAATGAAGACCGCCATGTACTACTACGACTCCACGGCATTGTCCACCGGCTTCGTCGAAGTGAACCACGGAGCCTACGACATCGTACATGACGAGTTCCGCAAGCATGGCTGGTATGTCAAGGACAAATACCTTGGTAATCCAATGGCGCACGACAAAAAACACAAGATCATCAACGAAGCTTTAGAGGGTAGGGAACACCTGATGCCCACTTTCAATGCTGACAATAACGAGGAACTGATTCAAGCCATGTTGCTTGCAGAGGCCATCATTGGCTCAAAAGGAATCAGAAAGGACAAATCTGGAGAGAAATCGGACGAGACCGACACCAACCTTCCGCTGGAACTCCGCACCGATGGTACCGATGCTTGGGACACCAATTTCCTCGGTTGCCTCACCATGCCCTACGACGACGATTTCATCTATGGATAATGCTTTTTGCTTTTGCTTTTCGGCGTTCCGCCAGCCTCCGGCACCCGCCGAAAAGACCGTCAGGGGCATCGCGGCACTTTCCCTCAGCCCACATTCCTCTGCGTCCCGCCCTTAATCGGAGCGGCCGTTGGCCGCATATTATTATACCCGTGCCGCGATGCCCCATGACCAAAAGCAAAAAGCGAAGACCATTGCAAACGCCTATCTGTCCGGCTGCAATGGTCTGACCTACCGGCTGCCAAAATGCAGTGCTCAGGCACTGCCCGCCACGATAATGCCTAACAATCCGGCGCGTGGCGGAACCTACCGGCTGCTACACCTCTATTAATATAAATCCCGCAAGGCACTCCCACACGGCGACTATTCTTCTGGCGGCAATGCTGCTGATCTTTCTTTGCGGCAAAGCCGCTACTCTTCTTTTCTCACACGGCGGCAAAGCCGCCAGGCCAGCCCCTTCCGTCGGCAATTAACACTACAGCTTCGCTGGATTTCAACTTAGTCAGTCACAAAGTGACTGACTAAGTAAACGGGGAAGGTCTTGCTTTTTTTGGTGATGGAAAAATAAGCACGCTCAATAGTGCTTAATTTGCTTTTTATTTGCTGAGGAAATCCAAACGTATTGCAAATACCTAATATTCAGTGTGTTTTTATATGCGCGATATGTGATATAATTTGCAAATTAAGAGCGTGATAGGGTAAATGATAGGGTAAATGATAGGGTAAAATGATAGGATAAATGGGGAGATAAATGGTTAGATAACTGTTTTGAAGGTAAACACGAGTAACTACTCTAAACTCTAAACTCTCAACTCTAAACTAATAATGAGGGCGTCTCTCGCCTAAACTCGACCGCGCCATCCGCTCAAACATATTCGACTTGCAAGCGGCTGCGTCTCATACTCGCTTCTACCGCATGACGCACGCTCCGAGAGTTGGAAGGCATAGGTCCACACCTTTCCGCTTCGCCCGGTGATGGACTTATGTCTTTCAACACTCTCCACTTTCAAAGCCCGTCAGCCTGGCCACAGAGTCGTGCCGACACAGTGTCCAGTCTGCCGCCGGTGGCCAGCATTTGCTGTTGCACGGCAAGAGCTGACCACCGTACGGCCAAAGCGGAAGAAAACCCCGACAGGAAGTCGTGCCGACATCCTGCCGGGGTTTTCTGTTACCCTCCGCACGGTGACATCCCTACGTTCCAGAACCGTTCCATCTCCCACCGCACACGAAAGGCGACGGTCCTCTCGAAAGAGTCCTTTTTAACGGGCGTTGCCGTGGCAATAGTCTGTGCCAGACAATTGCTTTCATGGCAATGCCCTAAAGGACACTTTCAGGACTGTCGTCTTTCTCCAACCGCACATGGGCGGTTCCTCCTCTCCGGTCTGCCACCCTTCTCACGCTATTCGTTGACGCCTAATCGGCGGTTGTTAACGCTCCGCGAGGTTATTTCAGCGGTATTCACAGTTCCAGCACTTCTAACTGGTATTCCCCCTTCCGACTCGTTCCGTACCACTTTCCTGCTGCAAAAGTAATTCGCCGCTTTTCTGCACTGCAAGGTCAAGCCTACTGTTTTCGTCGAAAAATCTCCACACCTGCGGGTAGTATTTTTCCGAAAAACCTTGCGGTGCAAAGCGGCATTCCTTTTCTCAGGCAGCATGAAAGTTATACGGCGATTCGGGGGGAATGAATTAAAAAAAATGCTGGAAGTGAATGACTTAAATAAAATGAAAGTTACCGGTTCAAACGAAAAGAATAAATCTATGGAAAACACTATGAACACACGCGAAACCGCCCTTTTGATTGTGGCGACTCAGGTCGAAGACTTCGACGACCTTTTGAAAGTACAGGCCGAAACCGGCCTTGATATGGCAGAACTCGAAACTATGTACTACTCAATCATCTAAGGCCATGGAAACGAGATTTTTTGCTACTGGCAACTACCGCAAGGACGGACGCACCGAGACCGCACACGCAATGAAAGAGGGCGCAAATTGGGCAATATATAAGGCCGCCGCCGAAATGGTCAAGTACATCCCGACTAATGCCGTACTCGTTCCCATGCCGAGCCACACGGGGCGCGCCACTTATACGCTGGAACTTTGCAAACGGATTGCACGAGAGACCGCCGCCGAGGTTTGCGACTATCTAAGAGGCAAGGAGAGGGAAACACTCTACAACCTAAAGAAGCAAGGCCGCCACATTTTGCCCGCAAAATTAGGCTTTTATCTTTCGCAACCCATCCCAAGCGGAAAACGCGTCATCATTATTGATAATGTGGTGGCCACGGGAACGACCGCCGCCGCCGCAGTCCGCGCCATTGGTGGCGGTGTCGTGTTCGCCTATGCCGCCGCAACCAATAGCCAAACACGGAAAGACCTTGTAAGACTTTATCCAACCATTTAATAATTAGAGGCCGACACGCCGCTGCAGTTGCGTGTATTATTACAATGTTACAACAATTAAACACAATCGAACCCGCCCAAACTTTTGATTTTGAGGCAGAGAAAAACATCGAATTAACCCTTGACACCCTCAAGAGGACGCACAAGGAAAACGACATTTACGGCCACCCATTGAAAGGCTTTTACCACTACGAAGCCATCGAACGGATAGCGGACGCAGCCGAGCGCCGCGGCCTTATGCCGATTGTGTCAGACCTTTGGGCAGCTCAGAACGCGAGCAAGTCCGCGCCTGGTGTGGTGTTGCTCCCCCAGGTGGAGGCCGTGACCATGCCGCACGCGGTAGAGGCACACATTTTGCGCCGTGTGTTTTGTACGCTTAACTTGATGAAATACGATGATGGCGAGAAATGTACTAATGTGGCGATAACCTACCACCAAGACGGGGTGCAGGTGGCAATCGGTCAGCGCGTCACCATTTGCAGAAATCAAACCATTTTAGGCGCAGAACGCATGGCCACCAGCCGAGGAAACGACCGCCAAAGCCTTGACGGACTTTTTGAGACCGTGGAAAAATGGCTTGACGAGGTCGAGACCATAACCACGAACGACCGCCGCCGCATTGAGGCAATGAAAGCCACGGTTTTAGACCGTGTGGCCGCGCTTGCCTATCTTGGTTTGTTCAACTGTATGCGCGTAGCCGCCGACAGTAAAAACAAGGCTATGCGCGACCGTATCAAGGTCGCACCATTGACGCAGGCGCAATTATCAATAATGGCCGAAAATCTTACCGCCTACCTAATGCAGAACGATAATTTGACGCTGTGGGAGTTCGTCAATATGGCGACCGAGATACAGAAGCCGAGCCAAACGGATATGCCGCGCCTCATTCCTACCAACGCGGCACTATTTGACACGATGGCAGCCGCGGACGCTGGCATTATGCCGCTGCTGAATTGCTGACACGGCGAGCAAGTGACGGCGGCAGCAATTGCCGCCGCCACTTTTCCCCAACCGACCGCCGCATATTTCGCAAAACCGATGAGTCAGTAGCCACCGTTTCGGGAGGGCGGCGCGGGGTCTCACGACAGAAAACGCGCCGATTTTTGCAAAATCGGCGCGTTAGTTGGTTGAGGGATAAAGATTTGACTATTTTCAATTGTAAACTCGAATAATACGAAAAAATTCGCCGCCTGCGGCGTCCGGCTGGACTGGCAGGCGGCGAATTTTTGGAAATGACAGGGGCTTTTCTTTTTGTCACTTTGATTGCTTTCGTGGTGGATATTTTTGCATCAACCAAAAACCACCATAATGATCCACGCAAGCAAACTCTTTGAGCTCGTGCAGATCCATCCGTCGTTTTCGCTGACCTTCGTGGCCAAAAACGGCGAACTGGTGACAGTGGACGAATGCCGCTGCACCAGCTTCCACAGCTCAGGCAAGACGATGAACATACGAATACTCTCCTCGGGGCAGATACGCAAAGTGAATCGTAAGACCATCATCGCTTTCAATGGAAAGGAGGTATTCCTATGAAGAAAACCGAAACGAACGATGTCATCTGGTTGGGAGACAAAACCGCTTTGTATAAAGAGGCTCTTGTTATCTTCAGCAACGACTCCCTGACCATATTTGATGAGGGCCATCTGGACCCGGTGAAAGTAGATTCGTATAGTGTCGCTCCATGGGGTGCCAACAACGACCTCCCTCAACAAGTGATGGAAAAGATTGACGCCGCCGAAGTCGTTAGCACCAACGCCAATTTCAACTGGAAAGTGCCGTTTGGCCAAGGACCGAAACTCGTTGAGGTTATCCGTGACCCAGAGACCAACCGCGTCAAGTCTTTCAAGGAAGTGCTTGAAGGCGATGCCTATGAATGGTTCATGCGTAACAACATCCCGCTGCTGCTGATGGAGATCCTGACCGACCTTAGCCATTTCGGCAATGCGTTCCCCGTTTTGATTGCCGGCGAAAAGAAGCCTGGTGGCGGTCGAAAAGGCATCAAAGGCATTGTGCATCGAGAAGCCATGTTCAGCCGTTGGGGTCTCACCAAATCAAAACTGATCAAGCAGCACCTGTATTGCGCCAAGTGGGACGAAAATCCAAACAATGGTGACATCCAGGCATCGTATGTGATTGACGAATACAATGCCGTGGCCGACATTGAGAAGCGTTTGACCCTCGGAAGGGACGTAAGAATGTGCTTCCCTATCTACATCCCAAGTCCGGGCCGGCCATACTATTCCTATCCGAGCTGGTGGAGCATCTTCCGCAGCGGGTGGTATGACCAGCTGACCAGCATCCCAGCGCTCAAAAAAGCCATCCTGAAGCATAATTTAGGAGTGCGCCATATCATCTACATTGCCGATGAGTATTTCGCTGAAAAAGAGGAACTGCTGAAGATTGACAAGAATGACCACAAGAGCCGCAAGGAGCTTTACGATGAAGTTGTGCAGCAGCTGTGCGAACAGGTGACAGGCGAGGAGAATGCAGGAAAGGCCGTTGTCTGCAAAATGAAGGCGGTACCGAACGGCAATACCATGACCTTCGAGAAGCTGATGTCAGTCGATACCATCAAGAACGATATCAGTGGCGGCGAATACCTCACTGATTACGAAACCGGTGCCAACATCATCTCGTATGCAATGGACGTTCACCCCTCGTTAATCGGTGCCACTCCTGGCAAGAACTCCAACAGCCTCAGCGGGTCGAATATCCGCGAAATCTTCATCATGAAACAGAGCCTCAGCAAGCCGATAGCCTACCTCGCCCTGCAATGGTGGCCTGCCGTGCGTGAAATTAACGGCTGGGATAAGAACCTCGAAATCGTAATTCAAGACAGTTTGTTTACTACTCTCGACAACTCAAAGTCGGGGGAGGTGAAGACTGCCAATAATATAACCCAATAAGCCATGGCAATACTAGTGAAAGCACCTGGTGATGTACCCGTACACACCAAAAAGATTGGGCGCAACGACCCTTGCCCCTGTGGCAGCGGCAAGAAAGCCAAAAACTGCTGCGGAACTGAACCAAAATACTTTTACCTGAAAAGCAAAAAACCTGTCAAATGATTCTCAGTAATATAACCCAAGCGACACAGTTTTTGCCTTCGCTGAACCTGGACTTAGCCAACGACCGCTTCACAGACTTCTTCCGTCGCGCTCAGGAATGGCTCGTGAGCCATATCATAGGTAATGTTCTGGAGGCGGCATTGGAAGCCGAAGTCGGCATAACCGAATCTGACAACCATCCGGATCTGCGTCGGATGTGCCAGCGCGTCATCGCGGAAAAGGGTTTGTTTGACGCGATTCCTGAAATGGATATGCAGCTCACCGAGGCTGGCTTTGCCGTGCAGAATAACGATCAGTTCACACCTGCATCGGCACAGCGCGTAGACCGACTGATGGCGAAGATGCCTGGCAGGATTGCCGCTGATGTGGACTTCCTTGTGCGATACCTGATGAAAAACAGCGGCACAAACGCGTCGGCCTATTCCAGCTGGAGAGGCACTGACCAATTCAAGTATCTGACATCTGCATTCTTGCCTTTGTATGAATACTTCAATCGGTATGCCGTGCCGGTTGCGGAATCATACGATGAGTATTACGACGCCTTGCCGATATTGGAAGAAGGTATGCGCATTGTTGGTGACTATTACGTCAGCAACGCTGAGATTGACCGCCTTCAGGAGTTGTATCGCGACGGTGAATTGCTGGATATCCATCAACAGGCTGTCAACCGTTTGAGCATCGTTGCCGCTGCAACACGCAACAAAGATATCAATCGTGCCAGGAACGCTGCTGTTCGTGCCCGTGAAATCATGCTGTCTGACCCTGATAGCTTCCCGGCCTTCAAGGCATCGGAGGCTTACGGATCTCCCAAGATTAACCTTGACGGCGGTAAATTGGTGAATATGCTATGACGATAGACCTGCACATACCCACCAGTTGGGAAGAGCTGACCACCGACCAACTGCGAGACGTGGTGGATCTCGGCTCAAAGGAATTGCGCCGCGAGGAATACCTACTCAACCTGCTGTGCAGGTTCTCCGGTATCAAGATGGTGGCCGGCACGGCTGACGAGGACGACAAGAAAGTCGTGCATATCCGTTTCAAAGACGCTGAAGACCATGTGTTTGACCTCGAAGACTGGCAGGTGTCGGATTTCGGCAACCGCCTGGCGTTCACGCTCGATGAAATGCCTCTCGATGTGGCTTGGCCGTTCAGATGGAACCGATACCTCATGGACACCTCATTCGGTGCCTGGTTCCATGCCGACGCTCAAATGTTGGGCTTCGCCATGGACAATGATCCAGAAAGGCTGAAATGTGCCATGAAGGACCTGGGTGACCCGCATTATGACCTTCAGCCGAACGACACTGACATGGTGCTTTTCCTGAAATGGTATGAACGCTTTACGGAATGGCTTCAAAGCCGGTACCCGCTGGTGTTCGAGAAATCGAAACCAGGTGATGTGAAGCCTACTTCGCCTGTCGAGGCCAGGCAGAACATCATGCTGATGCTCACGGAAGGCAAGCCACAAGACAACCAACGCATTGACGACAGCAAGATGCACGATGTGTTGGCCGCACTACAATACAAGATTGAATACGCCAAACAAATCGAAGAAAAACTGAAAGGAATATGAAAAAGACCTTCATTAAGAAGACGGTGGACGAATTCTATAAGGTCCTTCTGGAGAATTACGGCCGCAAATGCGAAGTGCAGAAAATCGAGCTGAAGACCTGCATCAACAGAAAGGCAGAGCTTTTTGTTCGCGTTGAAGCGGTCGTCGACTTGCCTGATGACGACAAAAACAGTTATAGGATCAGCAAGGACTTTGACCTATGAACCATGAGATAGAAGTGACATGCCCGAAATGCGGTGAATCCTACGATGCAAGGTTGCATTGGTTTGTTTGCCCCGTGTGCGGCTTCGACCGAAAAAACTGTCACTCCCGATTCAGGGGCAATTGCCACCTTTGCACCGCAAAGCAAAGCAATAGAGTGATTGGCCGCCATCCATCCGTGAGGCCAGATGGCGGTTTTTCTTAAAGACAGACACAAACACCTCATAACTATGAAAAGGATCTTTCTCTTTCTCGCGTTGGCTCTCCTGGCCGTGTCGGTCAGCGCTCAGAACCGCTACTACTACGATAGCGGCAAGAAATACGGCTTTCTCTCAAACTGGACGCTTGGCGTGTCCGGACAGTATTCCAACCAGCATGGTGTGTCGAATGTAGGCATCACTGCCTTGGCCACAAAGCGCGTCGGCGATTATTGGAGGCTCCGTTACGAAGCTTCCATCAACGGCCTTCGCTGTGTTGATGGCTTCGACCGCTACGGCACGGCGATGGCTGGTGCCGCGTTCGATTTCCTGAATTGGATGTACCTCTTTGCCGATGCCGGTGCCGTGGTCAATCCAACGATGGCTACCAAGTTCGGACTTGCAGCTGATGCCGGACTTGGCTTGAACGTGAATTTCGGCAAACACTCGATGCTTTGGCTGGAGGGCGGTAGCGACTTGGTACAAAACAATGCCGCATTGAATAACACCTTTTTCGTCCGACTTGGCTATGGAGTCAGGACTGGCATCACAGAGCGCGACCGAGTGGACATCGACATCACACGACACAATGCAGAGCAATTAGGCACCTTGACCGAGGAAAACCGACTTTTGAAAACCGACAAAAAGCGACTGCAGGAGGCCAACGATACCTTGATGGCTATCCAAAACAAGTCGTTGGAAATGTTGGCGAGGCTCGAGAAACGGCTTGACGACTGCAATGCTCAGGTTGTCAAGGCCACGCAGACAGGAGCTGTGGCCACCAATTCGTTCTCACAAATCTTCTTCGCCAAGGGCAGTGCCGAAATCACCCCAATTGAGGCGGCAAAGGTGAAGCAGCTGGCCAACTACATCAACAGCACCGATGGCGACTTCCGCATTGAGGGCTATGCCAGCCCTGAGGGAAGTCTATACGTAAATGAGGAGCTGTGTGGCGAACGTGCAAGAGCTGTGTACTGGATGCTGATTGATTTAGGCGTTGACATCGACCGCCTCATACCGATGACAGGTGGCGTGACTACGCTCTATGGCGAAGACTCGCCACTTAACCGCATGGTCGTAGCGACCAAATCCGCTCTTTGAAATCTATCATGGAGTGCCCGCTGGGTGGCGTGATGCTGAGACTGGCGGGCCAAGACATAGCCGCCCATGGCCTTCCACGTTGTTGTTGAAAGGTACAGGCGGCAACTATACGCGCCCAGGCTTGGGGTGCCACCATGCTCCTTGTCAGTATGGATTGCACTTAATCATCCAGCATACTTGGGCGCGACACAGCGGGGTCACTGGAGTTGGTTCCAGCCTTGCCCCATAAGCAAGCCTACGCGGGTTCGAGTCCCGCCCCCGCCACAGTTCCTTCATCGGCAGGGATGCCGATGTCGCAATGAAAACAACATCATTATTATTCACCTAATCGATGCCGGCTGAAAAGGACAGCCGTCGGGTTAAAGCCCCGCGTTTGTCAGATTTGTTGCGTTGATGAAGAGTATGTATGGCGTTGTCTTCTGACTATCCGCTCACAGCTTTTGAGATTGCCTGCGAACTTTCCACCGCAGGCAAGCGAAAACCCTCTAAACACATCATACTATGGTAATACTTTTCGTATTTGAATTCATCCTGAAGGCTGTCCTGCTGACACTGGGTTTGCTTGCCTGGCATGGCTTGCATTGGGCTTCCGTGGCGTTTGTCGTGGTGCTGTGCGTGCTTGGCTTGTTCGACTTGGTGATGGTCTTTGTGATGTGGAGTGCCAACAAGGATATAGAAAGGAGGATGACATGAGGAACCTCAACGAAATCATCATCCATTGCACAGGCACCGTGCCGAGCACCAGCACGACCGTTGAAGCCGTCCGCAAGTACCACAAGGAACACAACGGCTGGAAGGACATCGGCTATCACTACCTTATCTATCTCGATGGCAGCATCCACCAAGGGCGACCCATCGATCAGGTTGGAGCACATTGCTCCAACCACAACCAAAACACGATTGGCATCTGCTATGTGGGCGGACTGGACGAAAAGAAGAAGCCCAAGGACACGCGCACGGTGCAACAGGTGGCCGCCATCCGTCAGCTGGTGAAGTCGCTGAAGGTGTGTTTCCCCACCATCAAAAAGGTGAGTGGGCATTACATG
>JAEEGL016695412.1_pt1 | contig 19186 bp, 19 predicted proteins | sample 9134231 | NCBI WGS metagenome assembly JAEEGL01 (sample SAMN16246548, study PRJNA631951) | gut metagenome | biome: gut microbiome; feature: rumen; material: fiber-attached | host: Bos | place: Iran: Karaj | collected 2018-10 | reverse complement strand
GTTCCGAGTGTTTTAAGTGTAAGTTTTAATTATATAGAAGGGGAATCTTTACTTTTAATGCTTGATATGGCAGGTATTGCAGCATCTGCAGGTTCTGCTTGTGCAACAGGTTCTGCCGAACCGTCGCATGTGTTATCTGCGATAGGTGCAAGTCCGCTTGCGGCACAAGGAACATTAAGATTTTCGTTAGGCAGATACAACACAGAAGAAGATATAGATTATGTGTTGGAAGTGTTACCGAACTTGGTTGAAAAAGTAAGAAAAATGTCTCCGGTGTGGGAGCAGAGAAAGTAGTTGAAAAGTTCTTATAATGATTTTACCGCTTAGTCGTTAAGACCACAGAGTTTAAAACGAACCGAAGTATTTGGCGACTGCGGTGTACAAAAATAAAGCGAAAGCGATTGGTACATAAGGGAGTCAAATACAAAGGTATAGTTTAAAATATGTGGTCGTAATAAGGGAGAAAAAAATGAAACAAGTATATTTGGATAATCAATCAAATACAAAGATGGACGATATAGTGTTTGATGCTATGGTTCTGTATATGAAAGAAAATTACGGTAATCCGCAAAGCATTTATTCTTTAGGGCAAATATCTAAAGATGCAATAGAACAAGCAAGAATTTCCGTTTCAAAACTAATAAATTCAAAACCGGAAGAAATAATATTTACTTCTTGCGGTTCAGAATCTAACAATCTTGCAATAAAGGGGTATGTTTACGGAAATTCCAAAAAAGGTAAACATATTATAGTTTCCGCAATAGAACATTTTTCCGTTTTAAATACGGTTAAAAGTTTGGAAAAAGACGGTTTTGAAATTACTTATGTTCCTGTAGATAATAAAGGATTTGTTTTATTGGACGAACTTAAAAAAGCTATAAGGCAGGATACAATTTTAGTGTCAATTCAATATGCAAATACGGAAGTCGGGACCATCCAAAATATTGATGAAATATCAAAAATAGTTAAAGAAAAAAATGTTGTTTTTCATGTTGATGCGGTTGTTGCAGCGGGAGTTATACCGATAGATGTTGTTAAATCTGATATAGATATGCTTACGTTTTCAAGCTCTGTAATTTACGGACCTAAAGGCGCAGCAGCACTTTATGTAAAAAAAGGAATATATTTAAAGCCGCAAATAGACGGTGGAGTACAGGAATTTAATAAAAGAGCAGGAACGGAAAATGTTCCGGCAATTGTAGGTTTTGGTGTTGCTTGTGATATTGCTTTAAGCGAAATGCAAAAAAATTACGATAAAATAATAAAGTTAAGGGATAAACTTATTAAAGGTCTTCAAAAAAATATAGACTATATTTATCTTAACGGACCTACCCAAAACAGATTGCCGACAAATGTAAATTTTTCAATAGAATTTGTTGAAGGTGAATCTTTGTTTTTACTGTTAGATGCCAAAGGAATAATGGCATCAAGTGGTTCTGCATGTGCAAACAAATCTTTAAAAATTTCGCATGTTTTAACGGCACTTAATGTTGACGTTGCTGTAGGACAAGGTTCAATAGTGTTTACGTTATCAAAATATAATACGGAAGAAGAAATAGATTATGTTATAGCAGAGTTTCCGGCAATAGTTGAAAGATTAAGAATGATGTCGCCTTTGTATGATCATTTTAAATCTACCGGTAAAAGGATGAAAGCCGGCCCGGGAACAGACTATGACCACCACCACGACAATGTATAATGTATAGTTTATAATGTACAATGAATGTGTTTTTTGCGTAGCAAAAAACCTAATATTTAATTAAAAAATTTGTAGAGCAAATTTTTACCGAAATTATACATTCTACATTTTACATTGTACATTAATGAAATTTAAGTTAAAGCAATTGAATGTAGTTTATATATAAATTAAACTAGAATAAATAAGAAGAGGTGTAAATTATGGCTTTTTATAGTGAAAAAGTAATGGATCATTTTGCTAATCCGAGAAACGTAGGTGAAATAAAAGATGCATCGGGTGTAGGCGAAGTAGGTAATCCCGTATGCGGCGACATGATGAAATTTTATATTAAAGTTGAAAACAATATCATAAAAGATGTTAAGTTTAAAACTTTTGGTTGCGGTGCGGCAATTGCGGTATCTTCAATGGTATCGGAAATGGCAATGGGTAAAACAATTGAAGAAGCCCTTGCTTTAACAAATGAAGCAGTTGCAAAAGAGTTAGGTGGCCTTCCGCCTAACAAAATGCACTGTTCGAATTTAGGTGCGGATGCTTTACATAAAGCAATTGAAGACTATAAAAATAAGTTGAAATAAAATTATGATAAAAGAACTATCAGATAAAATTATAAATGAAAATTATCATATAAATAAACAGGAAGCATTAAAACTTATAAACGAAAATTTAGAAGATTTAGCTTTTTATGCCGAAAAAATAAAAGAAAAATTTTGCGGTAAAAATTTTGACATATGTTCAATAATTAACGGTAAAAGCGGTAAGTGTACGGAAAATTGTAAATATTGTGCACAATCTGCTCATTATAAAACAAATATAAAAGAATATCCTTTACTTGAAACGGAACAAATTTTTAAAGAGGCAAAACATAATGCCGATAAAAATGTTAAGAGGTTTGCTATAGTTACATCAGGTAAAAAACTTACAGATGAAGAAATAGATAAAGTTTGTCAAAGCTATAAAGCAATAAAAGAAAATTGTTCTATTTCGTTATGTGCATCAATGGGTTTGTTATCTTATGAACAGTTTTTAAAATTAAAAGCTGCAGGTGTTACAAGGTATCATTGCAATTTGGAAACATCAAAGAGATTTTTTCCTAATATTTGCACTACACATACTTATAACGACAAAATAAAAACAATAATTGCTGCTAAAAAAGCCGGACTTGAAATTTGCAGCGGTGGAATTTTCGGATTAGGGGAAACTTTTGAAGATAGAATAGATATGTTTTTTGATTTATATAATCTTGATATAAAATCTGTTCCGATAAATGTGTTAAATCCTATAAAAAATACTCCGTTACAAAATAATAAAATTTTATCACAGAGAGAAATTAACGGAACAATTTCAATAGCAAGGTTCATTTTACCTGATGCTTTTTTAAGACTTGCCGGCGGAAGACTTTTATTTAAAGATAAAGGTGTTTCAATGTTTTCGTGCGGTGCAAATGCAACAATTACAGGTGATATGCTTACAACATCAGGCGCTTTGATAGATGAAGATTTTAATATAATAAAAAATTTTGGTTTTAAATTATAAAGGAGAAAAAATGTTAATATCAACAAGGGGCAGATATGCCATAAGAGTAATAATAGATTTGGCACAAAATTCTAACGGAGAATATATTCCCATGAAAGATGTTGCCAAAAGGCAGGAAATATCGTTAAAGTATTTGGAAAAAATTTTGCCGATACTTACAAAACATAAAATTATCGAAGGTGTTCATGGTAAAGGTGGCGGATACAAATTAGGTAAGAATATAAAAAAATATAAAGTTATAGATATACTAAAACTTACCGAAGGAGATCTCGCACCAGTTACATGCCTGAAAAAAGGTGAACATTGCAAAAGAAAATCTCATTGCAAAACCGTGTTTATGTGGAACAAGTTTTACGATATCATAAACAAGTTTTTCGGTTCAATAACAATAGAAGATTTGATAACCGATAATAAAAATTTTGATGTTTATACAAATCTGCAACAGTTTTTATAACCGAAAGCTTCAAATTTGTTATAATAATACATATGAGAAAAGAAGAAGAATTAAAAACAATGTTGGTGTTATCTTTGGCGTTTCTTATATTGTTTTTAATATTCAAATTAAAATTATTTGTTTTTATATGTTTAGCCCTTTTGATAATATCGTTGTTTATACCAAAACTTTCTTTATTAATTGCAAAAGGATGGATGGCTTTTGCGCATTTTTTAGGAAGAATAAACACAAAAATAATAACTTTCATTTCTTATTATTTTTGTTTAACCCCCATAGCTGTGTTATATAGAGCTTTCAATAAAAAACAAGTGAAAGATTTTTTCGAAAAAAAAGAAACTACATATTTCAAAGATGTAAACAAGAAATATGAGAAGAAAGATTTAGAACAGTTATGGTAAAAAAACAAAATCTTTTAATAATAACTCCTCAAAATTTAAATAAAGACAATTCTGCCGGAGATTATAGAGTATATTGTTTATTAAAATATTTGCATGAATATTTTAATATTTATCTTACGGTTATAAATAACAAAACACAACCGAAAGATAAAACATTAAATAAATATATTAAAACCTATATAAATAAAACAAGTTCAATAACAACCTTTAAGAGATATTTAAAACAGTATAAAATAGATTATTGTTTATTTGAAAGATACTTTAATTTGCCGTTTGATTTATATAAATTTATACATTTAACAAAATCTATCATTGATGTTCATGAAATAGGATTCGTAAAAACACAAGAATTATCAAAAATTAAAAATATAAGTGATTATCATAAAAAAATATTTAAAGCAAAAGAACTGTTGTTTTATAGAAATGCGAAGTTGTTAATTTGTATATCCAAAAAAGAAAAGGAAATTTTAAAAAAATATTTTCCGAACAAACAAATAATAGTTATCCCCACACCAACCGATATACATAAAACAAGTAAATCTTTTGAAAAAAGAAAAAACATTTGTTATTTAGGTTCATTTAAACATCCGCCGAACATTGATGCGGTAAATTATTTTTGTAAGCAGATATTTCCTAAAATAAACAAAAAATTACCCGATATAAAATTTTATGTTTTAGGTAGTGATTCGTCGATTTTTAAAAATAAATATAAAAATGTTTATGCAAAAGAAAATATTAAAAATATAAGCAAAGAAATGTGTAAGTATAAATTGTTTGTTTGTCCGTTAAGGTACGGTGCAGGACTAAAAAAGAAAACATTAGATGCGATGGCAGCAAAAACAGCTATCGTATCTACAAAGTTTGGAGTTGAAGGAATAAAAAGTTTAGAGAATAAATATATTTCAACCGTATCGGAATTCGTTAATGAAACGGTAAAATTATATATAAATAAAAAATTGTGTGATAAACAAACCGAAAAAAATTTCAATTTAGTAAATAAATATTATTCACAAGCAAAATTTTCTAATTATATTTTTAATTTGTCCAAAAAAATAAAATCAATATAAAATATTTTTGTGTTGAAAAAAGACGGTTTTTATATTATTATATTTATGATATGTTTAAAAAATATTTAAGTGTATTATTTTTTTCTTTGATGTTATTTGTGGGCTGTTCAAAAGATGAAATGTCTGTTGATATTTCAAAAAATGCTATGCCTGAAACAGATACAATTGTATTTGAACAAGGGGATATACTTTCAAAAACGTTTGAACAAACAAAAATAACAAACAAAGAAGCATTTGTTATAATGCAGGAACTCAAGAAATATATTAATATAAATAAGTGCAAGCCTAAAGAATTTTACGAAATCACATATTCAACCGATACTACCACCTGGACAAATTTTAAATATTTCCCGGAAGGAAGATATTATTATGAACTTAATAAATCTACGGATAATTTAATAACTTCCAAAAGAGTTGAACTTGCAACAACAAAACAAACTTACGAAAAGACCGGGACAATAGAAGTTTCTTTATGGCAATCAATGGTTGATTCAGGTATTCCTGCAGATATCATTCTTGCTTATGCCGATATATTTGCATGGCAAATAGATTTTGTAACCGATACAAGGCAAGGTGATAAATACAAGTTGATTTTTTCGATAGAAACACTTGAAAAAAAACAAACGGTTGTTTCTACCGAAATTTTGATCGGACAATATATTACAAGCTCTTCTTCATGTACCGCGGTGAAATATAATAACGGTAAAAATATTGACGGATATTTTGACGAAAACGGAAAATCTTTGAGAAATATGTTCTTAAAAGCACCTTTACAGTTTAAGAGAATATCTTCTTATTTTACACAAAAAAGGTATCATCCTATTTTAAAATATTACAGACCACATGAGGGAATAGATTATGCCGCTCCTATAGGAACGCCTGTATCGGCAATTGCCGATGGAACAGTAACAAAATCACAGTATAGTGGCGGATACGGAAATTTAATAATATTAAAACATTCGAACGGTTATGAAAGTTATTACGGACATTTGTCCAAATACGGTAAAGGAATAAAAAAAGGTGTTAGGGTAAAACAAGGACAAGTTATAGGTTATGTAGGTGCAACCGGTCTTGCAACCGGACCGCACTTGGACTTTAGAGTAAAATTAAACGGTAAGTTTATAAATTTTCTTAAAATAAAAATGCCACCGGTTATAACTCTTAAAGGACAAGATAAAGAAGATTTTGACACAGTTAAAAATTCATTAATCGACAAACTAAATAATTTATAAATTTTACGGTAAATAAAAAACAGCGGGAAATATATTGACATCTCCCGTTGTTTTTGTTTTGTCGATTATAAATTTTTTATTTTGATTTCTTTGTTTTTGCAGGTTTTTCTTCTGTTTTTTCTTCCTGCTTTTTTGTATCAACTTTTTTGCAAGAATGTTTTTCTCTTATATAATTTTCTATTTCTTGTGCAATTTCGGGATGTTCCATTAAATACTGTTTTGAATTTTCTCTTCCCTGCCCTATTTTTTCTCCGTTATAAGAAAAAAATGCACCGGCTTTATCTATAATCCCGTCATTAACACCGATATCTAACAAATATCCGTATTTATCTATACCTATACCGAACATTATGTCAAACTCTGCCGTTTTAAAAGGAGCGGAAACTTTATTTTTTACAACTTTAACTCTAACTCTGTTACCTAAAATTTCATCGCCTTTTTTTATTGCCTCAACTCTTCTTATATCAAGCCTTACGGAAGAATAAAATTTTAATGCAAGTCCTCCGGGAGTAGTTTCCGGGTTTCCCCACATAACACCTATTTTTTGTCTTAACTGGTTAATAAAAATTATGGATGCTTTGGATTTTGAAACCGTAGGTGTAAGTTTTCTAAGCCCTTGGCTCATTAAACGAGCTTGAATACCTACAAAAGAGTCTCCCATTTCACCTTCTATTTCAGCCCTTGGAACAAGAGCAGCAACAGAATCTACAACTATTAAATCAACCGCACCGGATCTAACCAACTTATCTGCAATTTCAAGTCCCTGTTCGCCGGAATCAGGTTGAGAAATTAACATATTATCCACATCCACACCCAACTTTGCGGCATATTCCGGATCCATAGCATGTTCCGCATCTATATATGCAACAATTCCGCCTTGTTTTTGTGCCTGTGCGGCTATACACATTGCAAGTGTGGATTTTCCGGATGATTCAGGACCGTATATTTCTATAATTCTTCCTCTTGGAATTCCGCCAATGCCTATTGCGATATCTAAAGGTAACGCACCGGTTGGAATAGCTTCTACATCTTCATTATTACTTTTTGCTCCCAATCTCATTATTGCTTCTTTACCGAAATCTTTTTCTATTTGTGACAATGCCAAATTTAGTGCTTTTAGTTTTTCATCCGTTGCCATTTTTATATCCTCCGAAATTTATATATACATTATTATATCATACACTTGTATATTTTGTCAAGTATCTATTTAAAATATTCAATAAGTTTGTTGTAAACGAATTTTGCAAGCATGCTATTATTGGAAACAACTTCAATTTTTGAACTGTTGTCATCTGTTTCATAAACGAAAAAACCTACGTCGGTAGAATCTAAGCAGTTTTCAAAAATCAAAGAAAACTGACTTGCCACAACATACAAATTTTTATCACTTTTAAAATTTGTTTTTAAATTGTTTTCAAATATAAACAAGTTGCATTTGTTGTATGCTTTTTTGGCAGGCAAATTTGAATCAAATTCGAATTTACCGTCCGTTTCGGTTTTAAAATGAGATATGGAATATCCTGCTACTTTTTTAGGTATATCAAGCAAACTCGCACAGGAACAAAATAATACCGAAATAATAAAAACAATGAAAAAGTTTTTCATTAAAATTATTTTTTTAATACTTTTTTAATTTTCTTCAAAAAGAGTTCGTTTTCTTTTCTTGTTCCTACGGTAACTCTTACATAATCATATAATTCGTATTCGTCCATAGCTCTTATAATTACACCTTCTCTTAACATGGCTTGGAAAACTTCTTTCCCTTTAAAAGGTGCAACTGACATTAAGAAAAAATTTCCTACGGAATCTACATATTTTATTCCAAGTTTTTTAAGTTCGGTAAAAATAAATTTGAACTCTTTTCTAACGTGTGCAAGACTTTTTGTAACCTGAGCTTTATCTTGAAGACTTGCAATTGCTCCGACTTGTGCAAACTTGTTTAGATTGAAAGGCGGTCTTACTCTTTCAATATAATCTACTACGGATTGACTTGATAAACCGTACCCTACTCTTGCACCTGCCATAGCATAAATTTTTGAAAAAGTTCTAAGTATTATTAAGTTAGGATTTTTTGCCAAATATTTCAGTGAGTTCGGATAATCTTTTTTATATGCGGCATATTCGTAGTATGCTTCATCCGAAATAACCAACGGTTTCATTCCATATTTGTTTACGGGAAGAGCTTTTAAAAATTCTTCAAATTCTTTTTTGGTATTATACGTTCCGGTAGGATTGTTAGGGTTTGTAATAAATACAGCCTTTGTATTTTTGTTACATGCTTTAGCCATAGCTTTTAAATCGTGTACGAAACCTTCTTTCATGGGAACAATAACGGCTTTAGCATTTGTTAATTTTGCCGCCATTTGATATCTTGTAAAAGAGTATTTTGAAATAACAACTTCGTCGTTAGGGTTGAAATATACTCTCGATATAATTTCTATAAGTTCGTCAGAACCGCAACCCACAAATACATTATTAAGTTTTAACTTATAATGTTTTGCCAAAGCTGTTTTAAGTTCGGTTGAATTAAAATCCGGATAAAAATAAACTTTATCGGCTATGTCTTTCATTGCTTTAACGGCTTTTTTTGAAGGCCCTAACGGATTTTCGTTAGAAGCTATTTTTATTATATGTTTTAATCCTAATTCTCTTTTTAATGTTTCAATAGGTTTTCCTGCAACATAAGGTTGAAAAGATTTACAAACAGATCTTGCTAATTTCCCTGCATCAAATTTTTCCATTTTGTTCTCCTTAAAATTAATCGGCTTTCGGATACGAACCTAAAACTTTTAGAAAAATACAGTGTTTTTTTATTTTTTCTATTGTATCTGAAACTTTTTTTGTATTTATATGACCTTCAAAATCTATAAAGAAAATGTATTGCCAAACTTTTTTCTTTGTAGGTCTTGATTCTATTTTTGTTAAATTTATGTTGCTTTTACTGAATTCCGATAAAATATTATAAAGTGTATTTACTTTATCTTTAATGGTAAATATTATACTTGTTTTATCGTTGCCCGTTTTGTTCGGTGTTTCATGTCCTAAAACAAAAAATCTTGTCCAATTATCTTTACTGTCTTCTATTGATTTTGCAAGAATATTTAAATTATAAATTCTTGCCGCGAGTTCCGAAGATATGGCTGCGGACTTATAATTTTTCAAAGCAAGTTGTGCGGCTTGTGCCGTAGAATTTACGGGAAAAATTTCCGCATCCGGCAAATTTTTGTGAAGCCAGTTACCGCATTGAGATATTGCTTGATGATGAGAATAAACAACTTTTATATTTTCAAGTTTTGTTTTAGATAAAAGGCAATGAGATATTCTCATATTAATTTCGTTTATAACTTTTAAGTTTGTATCTACAAGTTCGTCTAAAGTTGTGTTAACCGAACCTTCATTTGAGTTTTCTATCGGAACAACGGCAAGATCCGTTCTTTGTTTTTCGGTTTCTTCTATAACGTCAGCCAATCTTTTAATTGGAACAAAATCAACTTTTGAACCAAACATTTTTAAACTGGCCTGGTGACTGAAAGTTGCTTTGGGACCTAAATACGCAACTTTCAATTTTGTTTCCAATGCTCTGCACGAACTCATTATTTCAGTATAGATATTGGCTATATCATTAGAAGATAAAGGACCGTTATTATTCCTAATAGCATTATTTAAAACCTGTTTTTCTCTTGCAGGAACATAAATATCCGAAGAAGTTGCTTTTTTTATTTTACCGATTTCCAAAACGACTTTTGCTCTTTTATTAAGCAACTCAACGATCTTTTTGTCAGTAACATCAATTTCTTTTCTGTATTTTTCTAATTTATTAATCATAATTTTAATAAATAATTTTATTTAAAGGATATTCGATTATTCCTTCAGCACCGGCTCTTTTAAGTGCGGGAATAATTTTTTTAACAATATTTTCTTCAACTATAACTTCCAACGCTATCCAATTACCGTCACTTAAGTTTGAAATTGTGGGTTTTCTTAATGCAGGTAGAATTTTTTCAACCATAGGCAATTTCTTGGAAGGTATATTCATTTTTAAACCGACCATACCCTCGGCATTTAATGCACCTTGTAATAGTATTGAAAGATTTTCGATTTTTTCTCTTTTCCAACTGTCTTTCCAAGCGGTATTGTTTGCTATAAGTCTTGTTGTGGAAGTCAAAATTTCTTCAACTATTCTTAAATTGTTGGCTCTTAAAGAAGAACCTGTTTCGGTAAGTTCAACTATTGCATCTACAAGTTTACCGGCTTTGGCTTCCGTTGCTCCCCAAGAAAATTCTATATTAGCTTTAACTTTATTTTTTGCAAAATATTTTTTTGTGTAATTTAAAAGTTCCGTTGCAATTCTTTTACCTTGCAAATTTTTTATACTTTTTACTTTTGAATCGTTTGGAACTGCCAATACCCATCTTACAGGTCTAAACCCCGATTTTGCATATCTTAATTCACAAACTTCTTTTACTTTTGCTCCGGTTTCGCATATCCAATCAAATCCCGTAAGACCGGCATCAAACACTCCGTCTTGAACATATTTTGCCATTTCCTGTGAACGGACAAGCATAACTTCTATTTCTTCATCACTGCATGTGGGAAAATATGATCTTGAAGATACATTTATTCTTATACCGGCTTTTTTAAATAACTCAATTGTTGATTCTTGTAAACTTCCTTTCGGGAAACCCAATCTTAACTTTTTCATCTTGACCTCTTTTATTTAGATTTAGAAAGTAATACATAATTTTGTGAGTTTTTCAGCCTTTTATCCAATATAAAGTTCGGAATATATTCACTAAAAAACGGAACTTGTTTTCTTATAACATTTGTACATGAATCCATAAAATTATTTTCTGCATTTTCAACTTCATGTGTTATAACCGGAACTAAGAAATTTGCGCTGATAATAAACCATAAACATACTCCTAAAACTGCTCCGGCGATTTTATCGAAGAAAGACAAACAAAGGAATTTTAATATCTTAAAAACAAATACTCCTATTAAAAAAATAGCAAAAGCACTAACAGCAAAAATCAAATAATAATTTATTCCATATTGATAAGGATAATTTTCAGCAAGTATTACTGCAAAAAATCCTGCAGCCACAGCAAAAACAGCTCTTACTATACCGGTTTGAAAACCGATACATATTAGAAGGATTAATGCAAATATAACAATTATATTTATAATTAACGCAATCATACTCTATGAACAATTATTCCGCTTGCCAATTTAGGGAAAAAGTAAGTTGATTTCTGTGGCATATTTTCGTTATTCAATGCAATTTCTTTTATTGCTTCTACAGGCGTTGCAGGAACCAAAATTGCAATTTTACCTGTTTTTTTAGCAAGAGATATTGCTTCTTTTTCATCTTTAACATAAATATATTTGTCGGCCGTAACTTGTTCTTTCGGTATTAAAATGTTATGTAAAATGCTTACTCCTAAATTTCTAAAAGCTTTACAATTTTTTGGCATTGCTTTCTTTAGTAAATTTTCATTTTTTATAACTAAAGTTCTGTATTTACCGTCTTTAAATAACAAAATAGGTTGGATTTTTGCTTTTTGTAATTTATTGAAATCCTTTTGCGGTAAAACATTAAAATATTTTTCAATATTTTCTTCAATGTTTTTAGGTGCTTCAATAACTCTATGTGTAGGCCAAATTGAAATTCCGCTATCTTCCATAGGACACAAATAAGCAAGAACATATCCGTATTCATTTTTATCACAAAAACTTTTATCTTTTCCTTTTATATATTGCAGATAATTCCAAGATGTTTCATATCTATGATGTCCATCTGCTATAAATGTTTTTTTGTTTTTTAAACTTTTTTCAACTTCTTTTATAATTTTTTCATCGTTTATAACCCACAATTTATGAGCTGTTTTTTCTTTATCCGTTGCAGTTGCAACCGCTTTTTTCTTGGATATATTTTTACATAAATTAACTATTTTTTTCTTATCATCATTAAATAATAAAAATATAGGACTTAAATTTGCTTTAACGGCTTTTAACAAACTTAATCTGTCCGCTTTAGGTTTTGATAAAGTTTTTTCATGAGCTTTTACAGCACCACCATGCGGATTTTCAATTTTTAGTGCAGCAAAAAAACCTCTTCTTACCATTTTTTTGCCATGATCTACAAATTTCTGTTCATAGAAATAGAGGGCCGGTTTTTCTTCCTGTAACAATACACCATCGTTCAACCATTTTTTAAATAAGAAATTAGCTTGTGCATATTTGTTTCTGTTACCGTATGCATCGGAAAGTTCAAGTTGAACCATATTATATTTTGAATTCTTTTTTAATTTTTTCTTTTCTTCCGAACTTATTACGTCGTAAGGAGGGCAAATTTCATTTGTAATATTTGCTTTTGAATATCTGACACCATTAAATGCTTTTATTATAGCCATTTTCATTACTCCTAAATATCTAAAATATTATTGATTTTACAAAATTTATACCATATTATCAAAATAAATAATTAATATAATCTTTATTTCTCTTTTATGAGATTTGTGGCAAGTTTTGCTGCTTCTATTGCATCTTTTGAATAACCGTCCGCACCTATACTTTTTGCAAAATCTTTTGTTACCGGTGCTCCGCCTATCATAATTTTTACATCCATATTCAATTTCTTTTTTAAATCTATAATCTTCTCCATTTCTATCATTGTGGTTGTCATAAGAGCGGAAAGTCCTATTATGTCAGCATTGTATTCTTTTGCTTTTTTTATAATAAAATCATCTTCAACATTCTTTCCCAAATCGAACACTTCAAAACCGAAACTTTCAAGAACAGCACATACTATATTTTTACCTATATCATGAACATCGCCTTTAACAGTTGCCATAATAATTTTTCCCATAGAAGATTTGTTTTGATTTTTAAGCATTGGTTTTATATGAGAAAATGCAAGCTGTGCCGTTTCGGCAGACATAATAACCTGTGGTAAAAAATATTCCTTTGTGCTGAATTTTTCTCCTACAACATTTAATGCTTTTAAAATAAGTTCATTTGAAATTTTTAAAGGATCATTATCTTCTTTTAAAATTTCATCTATCAACGATTTAATGTAATCTTTGTCACCGTTAATAATTGCATTAAACAATTTTTCTTTTGGTGAAATATTTTCTTCAGTGACGATATTTTTCTTTGTTACGGAGGCATATTTTGAAATATATTCCCTTGCATTAGCATCTTTATTTGTTAACAAATTTTTTGCATATTCATCGTCTATGGTCCAATCGACACTCGGGTTACATATTGCAACATCAAGTCCGGCAGAAACAGCCATTTTTAGAAAAGTTGAATTTATTGTTTGTCTTGAAGGAAGTCCGAACGAAATGTTTGATACTCCCAACACCGTTTTGCAATAAGGAAAAAGCTCTTTTGATTTTTTTATGGCATTTAGAGTTTCTTCTACTTGTTCAGACGAAGAACTTACCGATAATGTCAAATAATCAAATATAATTTCATTCTTGTTTATACCGAACTTTTCGGCATATTTTAATATTTTTTTTGCAATATTTATTCTTTCTTTGGCGGTTTTTGGAATACCGTTTTCATCGGTACAAAGGCCTATAATACTTGCTCCGTATCTTTTAGCTATGGGCAAGATTTTTTCTAATTTTTCTATTTCTCCGTTTACGGAATTTATTAAAGGTTTCCCTGCACAGTGTTTACATGCCGTTTCTATTGCATTTGGAGAACTTGAATCTATGGACAAAGGTAAATTAACAATTTCCTGTACTTCATTTACCGCATTAATAATTAATTTTGTTTCATCCGCACCGGGCAATCCCATATTAACATCTAAAATATCGGCTCCGTTTTGTGCTTGTACTCTTGCTTCATTTTTTACAAGTCCGAATATATTTTGTGAAAGTTCCGCTTGAAATTTCTTTCTTCCCGTAGGATTTATTCTTTCACCTATTTTTATAGGCTTGTTAATTAAATTCAAATCTATAGTTTTAGTTCTTGATGACAATAAGTGATGTTCTACAAATTTTCTTTTTACAGGCTGTTTATTTTTTAATTTATTTGATAACAAATTTATATATTCAGGTGTTGTTCCGCAACAACCTCCGAACATATTTATTCCGTAATTATATGCTTCAACACAAATATCAACAAATTCTTCTTTTGTTCCGGGGAAAACAGTTTTTCTGTTAATAATTTCCGGCATACCCGCATTTGGTTTAAAAGATATCGGTAAGTTTGTGTTTTGGCTCATTAACTTTGCAAGTTTTAATAATTCGCTCGGACCAACAGAACAATTCATTCCTATTGCGGATACTTCCAAACTTTCAGCCATTGCAATAAAGCTCATAACATCGGTTCCCGTAACGGTTGTGCCGTCACTTGTAAATGTCATTTGAGCAATTATCGGAATATCACAAACATCTTTAACCGCAAGTATTGCAGCTTTCAATTCTTTTATTTCAGTCATAGTTTCAATTACAATTAGATCGACATTGCTATCTCTTAAATACTGTGCTTGTTGTTTAAATGCTTCATAAGCCGTATCAAACGAAACTGAACCTAACGGATAAACATAAGAACCGATGGAAGAAATATCGCCTGCAACAAAAGCACCTGTTTTTTTTGCTTCTTTTTTTGCAATTTGAACACCTGCAGTTATAATTTCTTTTATTTTGTTATCTAATTTATATTGTGCAAGTTTTAATTTGTTTGCACCGAAGGTATTAGCAAGTATAATATCAGAGCCGGCATTTATATAAGAAGAATATATTTTTTGTATTCTGTCCGGAAACTTTACGTTAAGTTCTTCGGGAGTAGATACGTCTTCCAAAAAGTTATACTTTTGAAGTTCGGTACCCGTTGCACCGTCCAATATTAAAATTTTCTTGCTGATTAAATTTAAAAATTCATTTTTATTCACAATAGTTTTATTTTAGCATAATTATCATTAAATAGAAAAATGATGTTTTGTTGTATTATTATAAAGGGATTCAATCGTATTTAATTATATTTTGTATTTTTTAGGGATTGAAAACAATTCATATTGTTTCTGTCTTATTTTTTTTATACTACCATACTGTTCATTAAAATACTTTGTTATTGAAGATTGATTCCAATAGTGAAAAATAAAAACATCCATTGCATCAATCTTTTTATATTTATGTTTTTTTAATCATACAATAAATTCTAAATCTTCTCCGAAACACGGATAAAATTTTTCATCAAATACCCCAAGCTTTTTAAATATATTTTTTTTTATGAGTATACATAAACCATGTACCATATCGGCTTTTTTTTTTTTGCCTTTATTTGAAATACTTACATATCTTGCAACTTTATCAACAATAGATTTATCTTTCTCAACTTGTTTAATAAAATTTTTATCTTCAAATTTATTAAATAATGTCCCTACAACAGAAGCTTTTTTATTGCTTTTGAATGCCTCTACCATTTTTAAAAGCCAATCTTTTGTAACAATGGTATCACTATTCAAATAACATATGTATTTTCCTGCAGATTTTGATATTCCTAAATTTAAAGACTTTGCTACACCTAAATTTTGTTTGAATTGCAGTATTGTTATTTTTTTTAAAAATCCGCCGGCTTTCAAATTTCTCTTTAAAAATTCAAAATATTTTTTTGTTCCGTCTTGAGAACCATTGTTAATTAAAATCAATTCATAATTTACATTAGTATTAATTAAAACACTTTCTATCGCTTGTTTTGTGTACTCGACGGCATTAAAGCATGGAATTATTATTGAAACCGAAATACTATTCATTTATCACAATCCTGTCTATATTATTTTTTGCTAATTCTGTTTTTGAAGGTAAAGTTATATTTTTATAATCTACCGAGTTCCCTCTGATAATATAATTGTAGGGAATTCGGTATTTTTTCAATTCTATATTGAATCTTTCACAGTGTTTATTACATTTGTTATCTTTTAACATATTCAGATAACCGCAAAATCTTGTGGTTGTTATATGGACATAAGGGTAATATAACGATACCTTTATTGTTTTTGGCAGTTTTAAACTCATTTTCCAATTAACATTGTCTGTTTCAACTCTGACGATGTTGTTTTCTATCATGAACTTTTGAAATATTTTAGAATTTACGGGAAGTTGTGAAAAATAATCTTTTGTTTCTTTTGAGATTTTTTTAGGAATAAAGATATTGTTTTTTAAATATGAAACTTTTTGTTTCCCGTTGATAATATCATCAAAATACGGGTCTGTTTTTTGTTTATGTAAAAGTCTGCCCAAACATAATTTTATTTTAGGATAATTATTTCTGATAAAATAAAACAATCCCCAATCATTAAAAACGACTTCACAAAAAATATCACAATGTAAATTGATAAAGGGGAACATCTTCTTTACTTCATCAAAATGTTTTGGCGTTAAATACGGGAATACCAATGTTATTTTTTGTTTGTTGTTTTTTGATAAGATATTTTTCAAATCATTTAAACAAAACAATTTCTTTTCGCAAGTTTCACTTCCGAAATAAATATGCTTGTCAAATTTATGTTTATTAAGAAGTTTTGTATTAACAATAAATTTTATTTTTTTCATTTTTATCTATAATAACATCTTTTAGAATTACATATAAAATTATGCTTTTTCAATATCTTTTTACAAGCTGCTATATATTCATTTTTATTCTTACATTTATTTAATGACTCTGTTGCAAGTTTTATAACTGTAACAAAAGATTCCGTTGCCTGCTTTCTGTTTACAACTTTTAAAGAAATATTTTTTAAATTTCTAAGATCATATAAACCGCACAAATTACAGCTGTGATTAAAATTCTTTATAAAATTATTCGGGCAAGCTCCGAATTTTTTATATTTTTGTTCATAATATTGTTTGTTATTTATGATATTGTTTGAAATTAAGTTACACCCTGCAGCATACTGATTAACATTGTAAGTATTTATTATTTTATTTTTATAATCCAGCTTTTCGGTACAATGAAAAAAAGAACAGTAACCGTCTATAAAAAAGCAACTGCCACCGAAACCGAAAATCTCATAATCCAAAGAAGTATCCGCTTTTATTATTCTGATTAAATCTTTCATTGATAATTGTCTGTCCAATATTATTCTTTTTGCACCGAACGATTTATAAAATTGAACGGTATTTTCATTAAATATAGTCCCTAATGTAGATATAACTATTTCCTTATTGTATTTCTCTTGTTTAAGTAATAATAATAAAGGAATATCATTGAGTATAATTCCTTTTATACCTTTTAATGAACTTATTTTTTTTATTAAATCTAAAATTGATTTGTATTGACTTTCTATATATAAGCCATTAAATGTTGCATATACAGGTATATCATATTTTCTTGCTTGTTCTACCGCTGATTTAAACTTGTTCCAGTCGGAAAAATTTGCATCTTCACCTCTTTTGTTTAGAACTTGAAAGGCGACAGGAACTTTTTTATCTAATTCTTTAGGAATAAATCCGCCATATAATTCTGTTGCGCCGGCATTTTTTAATTTATGAACGGATTCTAAACTGTTAAAACCGGAAGTGATATTAAAATTTGCAGTCATGCCCTGCATTATATAATAATTTCAACTAAATATAAAGTAAATTATAAAGCGACAATGATAATAAATTTATATGGTATTTATAAATCATAAATTGATGATTTTAGATATTTAATTTTTATATGTTTTTTATAAATTTTGCTATAATCTATATGATAAATGTACTTTAGGGAAGTAAAGAAATGAAAAAAATTTTGTTGACCTTAATGATACTAATAATATCTCTAACCATAACTTTTGCAAAAACAAAAGAAAATGAGATAAATATAAAAACCGAGCAGGAAATACTAAAATTATGGAAACAAGCCGAACATGAAAAAGATACGGTAAAAAGAGCCAGGATAGAAAATTCAATAATATTAAAAGAAATTGAAAAAGAAATCTCTGTTGCCCTTCAAGAATTGAATGCCAATACGGATAATATAACAACCATACAAAAAGCATTGAAACAGGCAAAAAAAATAGAAGAAGATATACCGGATACAATAGAGACTTTCAGAAGTTTAATAACAGAAAGCAGAATACATTTAATAACCGCCTATAATAAAAAATATAAAGGTGCCATGGAGTTAGAAAAATCCGAAGATATATTTGAAAGTAATAAAAAAATATTACAGTTAATGATTACAAGTTTGGATAAGTTTGAAGATAAATTAAAATGGATTAAAAAGGGGAAATACCCGCAAAAAAAGAAGGCAAAAATAGAGTCTTTAGGACAACTAAACAATGATTTTTTTATCATAAATATCAAGTATAAAGATACACCCTATAGTTTGAAATTCTCTTTTGATTCTGAAGAAAAAGAGAAAGCGAAATTGATGTATAAAAAGCCAAAACAACTTATAGTTGAACCGGTCTTTTGTATAAATGAAAAATTAGACAAAGAATTAGTGTCTTTTTCCGTAAAGCATTCGGATACAGACATAATAAAAGAAATCGAAATAAAAAATAATAAAATTGAGAATTTTAAACAAGTAAAAGAAATTGAATATTATAAAGATCTAAATAAAACTTTACAAGAAATAGAAAAATTTCGATTTGGCGACTTCTATACATTGAATCGAAAACTTATGCAGATAAAAAGTATGGATATTTTAGATAAAAATTATACAAAACAAGTTAAATCGTTTTTTTCAAACTTCGATAAAATCATAATATATGCAACTGTGGGCAACAATTATCATACGGTACTTTTAAGAGCAAACGGAACTGTCAGTGCTTACGGTTTAAATGAAAACGGACAATGTAATGT
>JAEEGL016174675.1_pt1 | contig 19186 bp, 17 predicted proteins | sample 9134231 | NCBI WGS metagenome assembly JAEEGL01 (sample SAMN16246548, study PRJNA631951) | gut metagenome | biome: gut microbiome; feature: rumen; material: fiber-attached | host: Bos | place: Iran: Karaj | collected 2018-10 | reverse complement strand
CACATCGTTCACCAGTTTTGCCAAGAAGTCGAGTGAATAGTTCAGGATAGCAGGGCCGTCCATATAAAGGTTGTCAGATGAGCGAGGATTACCAAAATCGTCAAACACCAAGTCGTTGGCAGGTTTCAGATGGCGAGCACCACCTGTCTTCACAATCAGGTTATCTGCTCCTTCACCGTCAGTTCCAACAACAAATTCTCCTATCTCGGCAATACCTTCAGTGCTGACCACAGTTGCACTGGCTCCATCACCAAAGATTGTGCGGTTGCTTTTGTCCTTTTCGTGCATATATTTCGAATAGGTTTCACCTGTCAGCAGCAACACCTTCTTGGCTTGACCTGCCAGAATCACAGCCTTGGCCAACGAAAGACCCACAACAAATCCATTGCAACCTAAATTGACATCTATAGATGTAAGGTTGTGGCTCAGCTCCATACGTTTCTGTATCACACAGGCCGTAGTGGGCAGGTGATAGTCCGGGCTTTGAGTGACAAAAATCAGATAGTCAATCTCCTGTTTGTCGATGCCGCTGGTTTCAAACAACTGTTCTGCTGCCTTGATGGCAATGTCACTTGCCGTTTCATTTTCGGCAGTAATATGACGCTGTTTGATGCCTAATTTCTTTTCTATCTTCTCAACAGTCCACTCTGGGAACATAGCCGCCACCTCTTCGTTGGTCAATACACCTTCAGGCAGGGCATAATTGATTGCCTTAATATATGCTTTCATTACAAATGTTTTATTTTAACGTAAACCCACCATCAATCAAGATGTTGGAACCCGTCATCCAACCCGAAGCATCGCTCAGCAGATAAACGGCACAATTGGCTATATCTTCAGGCTTGCCAAATCGCTTCAACGGGTATTTCTGTCGTAAGGCTTCGAGTTCCTCTTCACCGAAAGTTCCATTGCTTACTTCTAATAGTGGTGTTTCCACTACACCAGGATGAATCGTGTTCACACGAATGCCCTGAGCCGACAATTCGAGTGCCAAGCTCTTGACAAAGCCTGCCAAAGCAGCTTTTGTGGCACCGTAGCTTCCTTCTCCAATCTGGCTTCGGTAAACTCCAGAAATGGAAGAAATGAATATGATGGATGAGTTTTTCTTTATTTTCTTTTTCTTCAGCAAAAGGGTGTTCAGCAACAATGGCGAAAAAACGTTGGTTTTGAAAATGCCTTCCAAAGAAGATTGATCCATAAACTTCGCCATCTGGATTTGTGATATTCCCGCACAATAGGCAACGCCATCAAGAGCGGGCATCTTTTCGACCAACTCCTTGCGTGTGTCTTCCGAATTTAAGTCTCCACACAACACCACATGCCCTTCACCTTCCAATGAGCCCAAAGTTTCCTGCAGACGAGTTTCATTTCTGCCAGAGAGGACAACTTTTGCACCCATTTTGGCACACGCAACGGCGATGCCTCGCCCAATTCCGGACGAAGCTCCCGTTACGAGAATGCTTTTTCCTTCAAGTGAAAATGGATTTTCCATCTTACTTGGTCTGGATCAAGTTGTACAAATCCTCAATGGTTTTGCAAGCGCGCAGGTCGGCTCCCGTAATCTTCTTGTTGAAACCTTCCATGGCCAAAGCAATGATGGAAAGGGCGGTCAGTGAACCCCACTCATCGAGTTCTTTATACACAGTGTCAGCCTTGAACTGTTCAGCCGGAGTTTCGTCAAATTCTTCGGCAAATGCGGTTACAAATTCGTCTAATGTCATAATTCTTAAATTTTAATTGTTAAACTTATGTTGATTGTCTATTATTGTTCTTTCACAATCTTGAAGTTCTTTACCTTTCCTTGGTAAGTTGGAACATCAAGCAGCGACTGCTGATGCAGGTTGGGGTACATACGACGGACTATCTTTTCCAAGGTGTCATCAGTACCAACTTCATAGAATTCCGTCACGCCATCCTTGGCCATATTGTGTGTCATCGTTGTCCACAACACTGGGTGCGTGATGTGCTGAATCAAGTTGGCTCGGATCTCTTCGGGGTCGGTATGCGGCAGGGCATCCACGCACTGATAGATAGGTATTGTAGGCGTGTTGAATGTGGTTTTCTTGATAATCTCCCCCAATTCCTCACGAGCCTCATCCATATAAGGTGTGTGGAATGATCCACCGATAGCCAACGGCACAGCTTTTTTTGCACCCTCCTTTCGGAAAGCCTTACAAGCCTTCATCACACCTTTCATTGAACCACTAATTACCACTTGACCAGGGCCATTGTAGTTGGCGAAATAGATAGGCTCACCTGTCTCATCCCAAATTTCTTTGATTCGTGTTGCCACATATTCATCCGAGAGACCAATCACTGCGCCCATACCAGTAGGGTATTTTTCGCAAGCCTTTTGGCCAATCAATGCACGGCTCAACACCAAATTCAATCCATCCTCAAAGCTGATGGTACCATTGATGACCAGTGCAGCAAACTCGCCCAATGAGTGTCCTGCCACCACATCAGGCTTCACATCATCTTGGCAGAGTGCCAAAATGGTTTCATATACAAAGACAGAGGGTTGTGTGTTCTTAGTTTCCATCAATTCTTCTTCCGTGCCGTGAAACATCACATCGGTTATTTTATATCCGAGGAAATTGTTGGCACGTTCGAATAATTCTTTGGCTTTCGGGAACTGTTCGTAGAGGTCACTACCCATTCCCTCTTTCTGGCAACCTTGACCAGGAAAAATGAATGCTTTCATATCTAATTAAATACCAAAATTAACATCATTGTATCCTACGCGAATACGCCATAAATCAGGGTTCTTGGAATCCTTGTATTGTTTAGTGAGGTCACGACAACCCATATATGCAAACCCATGATGCAAGAATCCAAGTCTTTTCATTTTTCGTGTCACTTCCTTATCAAAAGATGCCACCTGTATCATCTTCACATCTTTCGGTCTGTTTGTTAACGCAAGGCGATATATATCGTATTCGCTTAATTTTGTTTCATCATAAGAGCCCCATTCAACGATGGAACGAAACACCATTGTATGCTCTTTTAACCCTCCAAGCGTACGCAACCTATCTTTTATCATATAAAAACCAACTGGTTTTTCGTTTTGATAGATGGCATAGAATTCTTGTTTATTCCGTGGGTTTTCCAGAAAACAATAGTCGATATTCCATTGGAACCATTCTCTGTTATGGACCTCGGTATATTTATGGCCGTCATTCAAAACCATGTCATCAACCCAATCGGGAATCTTGTCAATTCTTTTTACCTGGAATTTTTTTGAAAGGCACCGAGACCCCAGTTTTGCGATTGCAATGTAAGGTCTTACCACACAATTGGAAACCATTGTCGACAAATCAAGCAACAATCCTTTCAAACCAGCACGTTCAAATATCAGTCTTGTACTGATTGGCTGCATCATTTTGGGCATTTCAAAAACCCCGAATTTCATTGCCCTGTATATCGGCAATGCATCAGCCGAAAAACCTGCATAAACGAGCATTTTGTTGTTTTCATTGTAAAACGGATATGTTACCAATTCGGCACCGAGCGCCATCTCTTGGAATTCCTCTTGCACCTGCATGGCTGATGCGCCAACAGTTTCTAAATACTCATCACCCGCCTTGGTTAAGGTTGGGAAAAAAGTAACCACACCACGCACAATCCCATCTACCCTCGAAAGGTAGATCATACACTTTGAATCGTCCTTCAAAAAAGGGTTACCTAAAAATGTCTTTATTCGCTCTGGGGTCACATCATAAGCTGCAATCCCCGCTTCATCCCTATCAATGACATAGCCTTCTCGAATTTGCTTATATGTAATAACTTGATTTGTAATCTCCATATTATAATTGATTGTAATTGATTAATTCGTAACCTCTGAAAAGTTCATTATAATCCGTCTTCAACATTAAATTGTCTTCTTGCGGATAATTACCTCCAGGATGTGTCATCAGCTCTATGCTTCCATTCATTCGAAATCCTTTGTTTGAAAGGTTGTAGAAACTGGTAAACATTTCAAACCAATCGGTACTTTTCAGTCCCTTGACCTGCATTTTCATATACCTGAACCAAGCCTGCCTAATATAGAATGAGATGGTCTTCTTTTCAATGTAATTTCTCGCACGACGCATCTTCTTCACACTTGCCAACTTCAGAACAGCTGGCGTCATACCTATCATACTTTGCGAGGTGAGCATCAAATGATGGCTGTCGACATGGGAAATATTAATGCCATAATCTCTCACCTTGTTGATTTGGGCGACACATTCGTTGATAATTTCTTGATGCAATCGTTTAGGAATACGCTTGTTGATAAACGGATAACCATTTAAAACAACTTTTCCATCTTCTTCTTTGAAATAACCGTAGTCCAATAAGACTTGCGAACGGGTTAAAGGTTCTCCATCGGTTAGGTTAACATGAACACCAAATGAGATCGTGTCTTTATAGGTATCATAAAGCCTTTTTGCACCACCCAAATCTTCCATGTTAGCCATCACCGTAGTGCTGGTGATTTTTCCTAATTGGATAAATCGCTCTATTTGGGCATCAACCTCTTTATTGATTCCGCAATCATCGGCATTAATAATTACAGCATTCATCATTTGATTTTTTTAACAGCGGATAAGTCTATTTTCTGGCCCATTCTCAATAATTCTTGGTCAGTATAGAAATTCATCGTTCCACCAAGCGAAGTGAATGTGAGTTCGCCAAAATATACCTTCCCTTTAATTGCATACAAATCGACACGAACAACAGGGAACGGCTTGGATAGTATTTCAGCCACACGAATCATTTCTTCCAAACAAACCGGTTTGGGTGTTAGATGTTTTTGTTCCCTATAATGGTTATTAAATATGGAAGCTTCTGGCCTGTAGTTCCATTCTCTGTCAAAAAGTGCCACATCTGTGCCTTCGTTGTCGCGATTTGTACAAGTCCATATTGAATCCACCTTTCCATTAAAACACCAAATTTTATAATCGACAATAGATGTAGTCCATTTGCGTTCGTCTTCGTCAGCAACCAATAATTCTTCCGCAATAATACACGGCTTAATACCCTGATAATGGAACTCGGTTGTAGGCACTGAATCTACTTGATGCAACATCTGATTAAATTGGAAAATAGTTTTTGAAATATCCAACTTGGATTTGTCACCAACCACAAGGACTGTGCCACTACCATTATTTGTCTTCAGCACAAACTGGTTAGGGAGTTTATCCCATTCAATTTCTTCCGCTCTATCCCACTTGCCATATAATTTGACCAATATCTCTTCTAGTCCACATTCTTTAATATAACCTCTTACAGCATATTTGTCTGTACAGCGGGTCCACAAACTCGTGTCACTATACAATTCAAGCCACGAAATCTTCTCGTTAATGTCTTGAGGATTGTTAAGATTCATTTTTCTGCCAAAGTACTTACGGAACCTCAGGCGACACACAGTTGCTGGGAAACAGTGATTTAACAATTTAACCAAACGCCTATAGATAGGCCAAAACTTGATTGATTTCATATTTCAGAAGTTATTTTATTTTCAAATAATGTTCCATTAGCCAACGATGACTTTCACACTGCATTGCATTAAGCAACGCCATTTTATCAAAATTACCAAGCAACATACACCCCATAAGACGAAATACATGTTGTGGGGGCATCTTCAGGGAAACACCGCACAAACCTCGCAGCAAGCCGTACTTATAGCCAGGCCAACACTTGGAGCAAACTCCTTGTATATATTCATTATACTCTTTGTCATCCCTCAACAGTTTATTAACATAGTTCATATAGTCACGTATTCGATCACTTGTATCGAGTGAGATTACACCTGTTTGATCATTAAAACAACAATAATGTTCTTTAACAGAGATAGTATCGCCAAGCGTCAATTCCACCACAATGCTTTTATACCATAAATCATCGTATGTCAATTCATCAAAATAGAAGTCTCCTAAACTGTAATAGATTGGTTTACCTTGATAAGTTTCAAAACCTTGTGGGCAATGAGGATGACTCGCCACAACAGCATCAGCACCCCACTCAACTAACCTTTTGTAATATTTACGCCATTCTGGTAATGGTGCGGCAACATGTTCAATCCCTGCATGAGGAAAAACCAACAAAAAATCATATTCCTTCTTTGCTCTAAAAATAATGCCAGGAACATCAGGCGAACAAATCCAGGCAGCTCCAGTTTGTTTATCGTCAGTATTTTCAACAACGCCAAATTCTCGATGGACTAAGGAAAGTAACCCAATCTTCTTCCCCGCTATTTCTATATTCTGAACAGCAAATGCCTCACCTGCTTCTCCTGCACCAACTGTAATAATATCTCTAAAACAATTTTGGGTGGCCTTTAAGCCAACCTCTCCATAATCCATAATATGGTTGTTAGCCATCAATACTACATTGAAACCCAACTTCTTTAGCATTGAAGGTGATTGAAGGGATTGGTCTAACGAAGGACCACTTTTTTTCATAGGTTTTACCCCTTCAACATGAACAGGTGCCTCAAAATTACATATTCGTACATCTGCTCTTGCAAATAAATCCGCAACCTCATCACTGAGTTTTATCTTCTCTGGATAGGCTGCTCTGAAGTCGCCACAAACAAATATCTTAATCGGTTGCATCTTCCATGAATTTTTTTTGTAAACTCAATAATCTCTTATGTTGCAACAATCTATATATAGCAGGTAAATACAATTCTAAATAGAACAAAGGCTTTGTTGCAAAATAATATTTCAATTTATTATATTTTTTCATCCCTATTAGATAATCAACACGACCCGTTGTTGGCTTAAGCAAATAGGCTTTTCTCTGTGAAAAAGTCATTTTTGAAGTATCGGTAACGATTTCTAAACGCTTTCTATGTTCGTTCTCACATTCCCCTACAAAAGAATACGTTGTTAGAACAGGAATTCCCGCCTTTCGAGCCATACGTGTATAGTCATAGTCACAACCTGCATGAATATAGCGTTTGTCAAATGTTCCTATCTTATCAACAACCTCTTGTGCGAAAAACATAACATTTGCACAACCACTCCAGCACTCGAGAGGTTCGTCCCTGGGACTTAACAATTTTGATGTACTTCCACCAAAAGACACCTTATGTGTTTTGGGATCACGGATATGCCCAGTATAAACACCGTGCATTCCATATTTATCAACACAATACTTATCGGTGCGAATCAGGTCATTAAATAATACCGGTAAAAAAAACGTATCATCGTTAACCAATAAATAATAATCACGGTCGGCAACCATTCTCAATTCTGCCTCCCACGCGAATCTCATCCCCCCAGCCCAAAAGAGGTTGCCATTACCTTGCAGAATATGTAAAACATTCTTATCAGGGATAACCTCTCGCGCAGCCTCAGCTGTACCATCTGTACTGCCGTCATCCGTCAGAAAAACTTCAATACAAATCTGTTCATCAGTCCTTCTATTATAGGACCCAAGAGCCTCCATTAGACTTCGAAGGCATGACTCGGTCTTTGCTCTTCGGTTGTAACAAGTGAGCAACACTGATATTTTCATTACTTTCAAATATTTATAATGATTATTAAACACTCTATACTTAAGATAACACCTTTGAGATACTATTTGACTTTACATTACTTATTCTGATACTTTCCCTTCTGATACGCCCATCGTATATTAGTTTTGCGCTGAAACCTATCAAAATGAAAAAATGTGAGTTTTGCAAAAAAGAATCTGAAAGTAAAAGGTGAAAAGCTTCTCCAATAAGTAATAGTAAAAATCCACGTTCATCTGAGGAACTGCAACTACGAAAAGCTTTATAAATAAAAAGCGCCAACACAACCAACAAAAACGGACCTAATATATATCCAAATGAAGCCAGAAACTCATATACTATATTATGGCTATATTGCCCACCCGTAGCAACTCTATCGCCACAAACTCCTAAACCAAAGACATTTGAAGTAGAAAGTGCATTTTTAATCTGAGAATGAACAATCCCTCTACCAGAATCATCATCCAACATGTCCTGTTCATAAGCGTTTATAATTCTTGTGCTTAAACCTACTTGCTGAATACCTATATCCAGAACCTCCAACAGAGAATTCAACGTGTATATTGCAACGGACGCAGCAGCAACAACAAATAAATAATACCACCATTTCTTACGTCCTTCAATACCAAACAAAAAATAAAGACCAGCAAAGACAACAACACATAATACAGCACCACGAGTTCCATAACCCATCATAAGAAACAAACCCAACAGCACTACAGCTAAATCTATTATATTAATTTTTTTCATAAAATGCCATAGAACCATAAGCACATGAGGTAATAATACGTATGCCGAATGCATGTCATATTGGTACTCACTCATAGCCCGCTCGGCAACCTCAAAGACAAGTACATTAATACCCTCAATTATTACACATAGCATAGATATCAGATAAAAAGGCTCTGCCAGTTTTTCCATATTAAATGCGCGACCAACAAATACGAAAGGAAGAGCGGACAAAAGAAAAGGAGAAATTGTTTCATCAAGATAACTACTGTTTTCTGGGAAAAGGATATAAGTAAACAAGAAAATCGAAGCACAAACGAAATAAAAAAAAGTGTCTGATGTTTTAATACGCCTAAAAAATTCTTTATGTGCAAGTAAAAAGACAATGACCAAGATAAAAGGAACAACGCCTCTAGCCACCAGATTCAAACCCGGAAGTCGAAGACAAACAGCAGTAATATATGACATCAATTTATTTCCCCATAGCATACAGAGAAACAACTCGGTGTAGTTCAAATTTATTTTTTTTAAATGTATCATCGTTATATATTATCAAAGATTTAATTTTAACCTTGAACAGGCATTTTGATAATTTTCAATAGAAGCTTTTATTTCGTAATTTTATTTTTTAAAGCCTTCAACATTGAAGACAAAAAATTAGCAAAACCATATCTCCTCACAAAGAAAAACATACTTCTTATTCGATAATGATAAAGCAGCCAGTCGGAATCTTGTTTTATTCTATTTTTTTCAATTACACTTGTATCATATAGAAAAATCTGATGGCCTGGAGTTTCCAACATGACATTCATTTCTATCGGCCTATAACATAATCCGAATGATTTAAGAATCTTATAGTTAGCCACTACCGTAGTAAGCCAATATCTTTTCCCTGTTTGGTTATGGTTGCCACCCTGCAAATCAAGACACAATTCATCTTCTAAGTAGCCTAGACACTTGAACAGCGCCTTGTTCTCAAAGAAACCATCATAACGCACAGCAGCTTCGTTAAAATCTGGCAGACAGTATCTTTTTATCATGCCTTGCTGTGTTGGAACTTGAAAAACAGTAACCCCAGACCCATGCTCTCCGACATCATTATAATTGGTTGTCAAAGAATAATAGGGATGAACAAAATACTTATTTTCCTCTATACAATAACGTGTATGATACTTTAACCATGATTTTTGATTCCAGGAGCAAATACTATAGGGCAAATGAGGTAAAACAGGGAAATCCTGATGCTTTTCATACCAATTATAAAACTGCATCCAAGAATCACGCATCCATATCTCACCCCAAGACATTGCACAGTTCATGAAATAGGTATCGTGTTCATCTTTAATAGGGACAAAAGGAATTACCGTTTGATAGTTTACATTAAACCCATATAGACTGATGCCAGCCACTTCATCACAATCCTGATATTTTTCAATTGTTTGACAAGTGTATGTATAATAATTAGGAGAGACCACTATATCGTCTTCCAAAACCACAATTGCATCAAAACTGTCGAACCATTTCCCAAGGCTCATCATATGAGTGCGAAGACCTAGATTCTTTTCGTGTTTATCCACAATCTTCTCGCCATGATTCCATTTATACTTATCCGCAAATTCCTCCACTTCTGTAGTATTACTTTTATCAACGCTGATTATTAACGTGGGTTTGCATTCATAATAATAAGCCTTATCGAGTGAATCAAGCAAACGACTTAATGAGTCAATACGATTGTATGCAACCGCAACAATTGCTATATTCATAACTATTATTTTATATTATTCAAGAATCGTTCTATATCATCAAAATCTTCAGTATGTGTTCTTAACCAATCATCAGATTTGTCCCACCAACGAATTTCTAGTAAACGCTTAATCTGTTCATCAGTAAACCTATATTTTAAAACTTTAGCAGGCACACCACCTACAATGGCATAAGGCGGCACATTCTTGGTCACAACAGCCCCCATTGCTATTATAGCTCCGTCTCCTATAGTAACCCCTCCTTTAATCATAGCCTTTGTTCCTATCCAAACATCGTTACCAATAACAATATCATAGCCATCAACACTTAATCGTTCCTCAAACTTATTTTTTTTTACAAACGTCTGGCCATTTTGTCTATTAGTACTAAAAAAAGATGGGCTAGTTGAAACAAAAACTGAAGATGGATGTGAATCAGCAACAACTGATATTCCAGGTCCTAAGGAGCAAAAACGACCTATCTTACAGTTTGTTAAATTTGAGCCAGGGTTAATATATGTATTTCTACCAATATAAGCTCCGGAAACTACAGTATTTCTTGCAACTACATTATTTCCCTCAAATTTAGTTGAGGGGCTAAAATGTGCATAAGGGGAAACCTTTATATTCCTTTTTTTTAATTTAAGAGACATCAACCATCTCCACAAGAAAATCACCAAGTTTCTCATACAATACCAAGTTTACATATAAGTTATCATACATCGGCATTTTTTAGGTTGTGGAGCAAGTCCGCTGGGAATTGAACCATATTTGAGAGACCAACGGACTGCCCACTTCCTTTATGTTTGGGGCAACGTGCAGGCTGTGCGGAAGACCCGTCGTTTTGCCCCCAGGCGGCTCCGGCTGCGCGTAAAGACCGGGAGGCCGCTTAGTTTACGATCATGTTTTCTCAAATAATCTTTTCTAGACTATTCTTAATCTTAACTATTTGGGGTTTGTTTATGTCCTGTAATTTATTTATGACCGACTTTGTCTTTAATATATTTTCAGCACTAAACTCAATATCTACATCGTTTGATTTACATATATCATCCAATGATGTTATGGCATCAAGTTGCGTCTGTATGTATTTCACATGATCGGCTGGTATCATGGTCACATTTGCCTCTTCCAAATATTTAAGCACTGGGATTAACGATTCGTTCATGTTTCTCTGTATCTCGTTTATCAATTCCTTTTTTTTCCCTTCAAGTGCAACCATCTCCTGAATACGACGATTAATATATTCATTTAATTCTTGTTCACCAATTTGCATGTATCTTTGAAGTCGAGCCTTTTGATTGGTATCAATTAACAATAAGACTTTCTCGAAAACAGGAAACAACTCTAATGATGAATTGATTAATAGTTGTATGTTGGATGATTCATTCATAATACTTCATTCTTTATTTTCAGGGGTTGTCATTTGTTGAAACGATTTAAATACTTCGGCCATTTTATCTATTGTTGATACTGCGTTCTTCATAGATGCCAATCTGCTCTCCATATTTTTCAATTGCTGATCTATTTCAACAATTTTCTTATTATGATCAGCCATCTTTTTGTCGAGTTTTTCGTTTTCTTGTTTTATTATCTCATTCAACTGGTTTGCATTGCCCTTAAATGAATCTTCTATTTTATTCCCTATATCTGTTTCTTTTTCAGTCAACAATCTAATAATTTTATCTTTGTTTTCATTTATTTCATCTGTGGTTTCTTTCTTCTCTTTAGCCAATGTCGTTTTTGAAGAATCTATAAACTCTGTTATCTTTTTATTCACCTGCTCACTGATGCCATCAACAGACTCTCTACCTTCTCTCTTTATCTTACTAATGTCCGACAATGCTTCATTACCCTGTCTGACAATATTGTCGGCCTTGAAAACCGAGTAGAAACTGAACACCAGAAAAACTATGGTAAGCAAACCACACCATATCTGCAATGATTCATATTCATTCTGCACTTTTACAGATTGGGCATCTAGCATCATTCGAATTTCTTCTACTCCTACCCTATAATCACGATGCGTTGAACCGTGTTTTGTTTCCAGCTCCAACAAAACAGACTTCAGAATCTTACATTGGGTAGAATCCAAATGCATCGTTTCATTTAACGAGCTGATAGCATCTTCTTCAAGAGAACACTCTTGCAGCATGGTCATGTTAATTATCTCAAACTTTTCTGTCAGGGCTTTTAGATTTGATTCATGACCCTTGATGATTCTATGCTCTGTCACTAATGCGACAATAACAACAATCAACACAACCACAAAGAACATTATGAAATTTGTATTGTCCTTTAGTTTATCCATAAAGCTCTTGTTTGTAACTTTGTCCTTCCCTTCTTTTTGATTAGGGTCGACAGGAGTATTGCTCATAACTTGAAAAATTGATATTATTGTTTTAAGAAAAACTTATCTATCGTACGTCAATTCAGAAACGATAATGTGTTTCGCCAACGCCGCCGATGTATACATTGCATACTCTTGATAATCATCCGACTTCTCGGGATCAGCATAGTCTGAAACCGATTTGATGAGGATGGTGTATTTAGGTCTTGGATGTGCACTATAGCTGGATGCATAGAACACACCATATCCTTCCATTTCAACACCTAAGAGCTTGCGGCAGTGCGTTTTTATTTTTTCCACCTCTTCCTTGCTCGACAAAACAGCAGGCACGGAAGCCATGGGTCCAATGTGTATTTGCAGTTTTGTTCCAGGCTTGCCTGACTGATATGTATAATTCTCATCAATTTCATTAAGCAATGTTCTGTCGGAGGCCAGACGAGTTACAACTGAAACCATATCTGTATCCAAGGGCAATTCATGGTAGTCTGGGTAGAATATATCATTGCCAACCTCGTCGGTCTTGATTTTGCCGCTTGCTCCATCCCACACCTTACTGGCAACAAGTATGTCGCCTAGGTTGGCATCCTTTCTGTCCACCGCTCCTGCTATACCTGTCATAAACAAAAACTTGGGACGGAAATAGTATATCAATTTTGTCGTTAAAGCAGCTGATGCAGTACTTGCCATTTGTAAAGCATGACATGTGACCAGTCGAATTGTTTTTCCAGATGCGGTACTTAAGGTTTTTGTGTAGAATGTTGTCGCTTTATCCGATGGGAATTCAACCGTCTGCCACTCATCCATTCCAAATACTGCCCGAACGGCATCGTTCTCAGAGCGCAGTGCATTAACGATGGCCACATCATAATCATATACCTCTTGGATGCTCACGCTACGTTGAGCTTTCAATAAGAAAGCAATCTTGTTTCTCAACTTGTCTTTCCATTCGTCACTCGTTTCTTCATAGAGGATATAGGCCAGAAGATATTTTTCAAAAAATTCACGATAAGAAGGATCAGCATCTTTCCACCTGGTGATTCCAACGATATTGTATGGCATCAAAAGTTCTCCATCCTGTTTTAAATCTTTCAGGAAATTCACTGCGTTATCTGGCGATGGGTCATCACCAAAACGAATGGGGATATAAAGATCCAATATGGCCAAATCGTACTGGTTGTTTGAAACGAATTCCATAGCCTCGGTAATACTTGAGGCGGTATCTACATATTCCGGATTTATATCTTCGATGCTACTTAATAGTTTCTTGTATTTACCAACCTTTGAAGCATCGTCATCTATCAATAGTATTCTTAACATTGTCAATAAGTGTCTTTAGGGATTCCTTCCAAGAGTCCTTATTAGTACTATATTTCACATAACCAAAATAATTCCTGCCGCACAGGTTGCTTATGCGTTGACTAATCTGCTCAATAGTTTCATTATTGAACGTTTCATACTGCGTAATAATAGCACATTTAAAATCAACTTCTTCATCCAGTAACTCCTTAACTACTATCTCGCCCCCGTTCTTATAGGATTTACCTCCGTCACTGTTTTCCGTAATATCAAAGTTTGGGATAGTCATGTCAAGCAAAATCAGGTCGTATTGATAATCGACAGCCGACTGGACCCCGCTTTCGACAGAACGTGCTATATCAATGACGATGTTGGGCTTGCAAGATTTTAGATAGGAGACCACATCATTCATCTTGTGTTCATCGTCTTCAACCAATAGTATCTTCATTTCTTTATAGGATTTAAATCTATATCCACTTGAACCACGAACATGTCTTGCTCTATTGTGTTAATATAAGTATTCCCAGCTGACCCCAAGTGATATTTTACCGCATTACATATTTTTGAACACCCCGAATTGCCTTCATCTCTTGACTTTCCTGTGTATATCTTCTCTTCCAACTTCGAATTAATCTCTTCAATCTTGGTTTTCAAAGGGCCTATGTCTTCCTTACGAATTGGATTACCCACCCGAATATGCAGATAATCATGTGCCTCTGATGTCGATATGGAACAATCGCCTTTGACATGAGACCTCTTGGCATAGTCGAGTGCGTTATTGAGAATATCGTGGAATATGTCATATAGAGTACCAAAATAGCGTCCTTGAAACGTCGTTGTACTCTTGTCAGAGACTGTTGTCTTGAGCATATTCTTATTGTTCCTGTTAATAAAGCCGATACTCGTCTCTATCACTTGGCCTATTGTAAAATCAAAGTCAACGTAATTACTACGCTTAAACCATTTTGTTACTATTTGGAAGTCGTTTTGAATACCATTTTGACAATAGCTAACGGCATCGTTAAATGCACTAATGCCGATGTTGTCAGAGCCTATAACATTTATCACATTGCGTTGCAATGAATGTAACTTGCTTATCATTTCGGTTTGTGCCTCAATAAGTTTTTCTCTAATAGACTCAAGGCCTCTCTCGGCTCTTTGCCAAAGACATTCCAAAATCAAATCAAAACACACATCGAAATTGTTGAGTGATGTATTCACAAGCAATCTGTCAATATCATCCTCGAAATAAATCCTGTCAAAATCGAAACATCCGTTTTCTTTTTCGTTATGATTCTCGGTTTTTACCTGTACATAAGAATCTTTTATGTCAGTAATAATAGAATCAATACCCCTTGAAAACTCGCTAAATAGCTGTATGCATTGTAGTGTACGGTTATCCCTCAACTTGAAACTACTGCCAACCCAATACTCATTGTTGGAATAGTTTCCATTGACCGTATTAGTGACAAGATTACGTTCTTCAAAATGATTTCGCAATTGATTAACCAAAGTACCATGTCGAATACGAGTACTTAAATAATTGTCTAAACCATACTTGGGGTTGAACAAAAACTGATCACGAATTGTCAAGAAGATTTGAGTGAGGACATCCTTCCTATAGTTTACCAATTCCATTTTTCCACTTGCTTCTTTCAATACACCCTTTTCATCTATTTCAGCAAGAGTGGTTTTCATTCCACTGCTTTTCAGGTAATTGACAATCTCTCCAAAAACAATATCTCGGTAAGCAACCTGGTTTGATGCATTGGCGAACATATCATATAATTCCTTAGCCTCACCAGATTCTTTCTCTTTGATGGACTTTACATCGACATATATCTTACTCTCATCAACCTGATTATTTAATTCCATTATTTTTATGTCGCGACAAATGGAAGAAATCTCATCGTTAACTTTCTTACTTTGATAATAATCATAAAGATTCGAACATATAGCACCACGTTCCTCCATTACCTGTTTAACGCTCTTAAACCGAAGCACATGAAGCGTGAGAACTTTGATAACAGCAACATTTTCGAGGAAATATCTCTGTTTAAGTCCACCATCAATGACCATTTCAGAAGCTCGCTGAACGCCGCAATGTTTCAAATACTTCTTATATATGAAATAAATGGTATCAGCATCGGCATCTATCATTTCGGCAAAAATAGCCAAGTCTAATGGAATTTGCTGGGAAATCTCCTTATCTTCAAGAAGAGCCAATATAACATCTTTATCCCCAAGCCCTATAGTCAATGCATTGTCATCAAGCCTGCTCTCAACATAAAAACGAACTGCCTCTTGATATTCTTTTCTTAAAATATAGTGGTTAAATATAAAGGTGGCTACAACATCCCTTAAATAAGGCACAACCTTATTATCAGTGAAATTCTTCACAAGCAAAGGAAATGCTTTATCAGCACCGATACCCGCTAGTGACAATTCCAGGCATTCGTCTGACAAAGACGATTGTGACTCTCCGAAAACCTTTTCCCATAAGGAACTATCGCCAACGATGTTACGGATATGCTCCAACCTTTCATCTTGCCCTTGAAAATAACAGACATCAAAAGGCGAACTGTAAGGCAGGCATTGCCATGTATTTTCATAGAGACGATAAATGTCGTCAGCTTCAATACCTTCAACCAATGTCAACATATACCTTACACCTTGTATGTGGTATTGTGAGCGACAAATGTTGGCCAAGCGTCTTTTATGGAATGATTGATTCGGCTTGTGTGCAATTATCTCAAAATAATGATAACCTATTTTTTTTATAATATTACTCTCGTTTTGTGGCTGTTCAAAGCTACCACCTTCTTGAAGAAGACTTTTTAGATATAAGCTGTATATCTCGAAATCGTCAGGCTTGTTTTCCAAATATGGCAACGATTTATCCACCACCTTACCGTATTCTGATTGTGCGTAGGCTTCGATAATTGATATCCTTTCCCTATCCAATATTGAATCCTGCACTATTCCGTAAAGATAGCACATCTTTTTGAGGTAGTCATCATTTATTTGTGAACACAATACAGCCAAGCATTTTCTGACTTCTGTGTCACTCAATGTTTCTGCACTGAGCTTTGGGAGAAATGCCAATAAATTATTGTACAAATCTACAATTGAAGAGTTCATGTCTGTACACATCCATTCCCCCTCTTCATATCCCAGATACTGCATACAATGAGAAACAAAGTAGTTATTGATAAACTCACTATCATTTGATTCTTTCGGCCACAACACTCTCTTAACATCATCCAACAAAAAATCAAGTGAAGATGACCTAAATGCACAATAATAAACGCATTGGACAATAGTGTTGTTTTCACCAAAAAGCTTATTATATAATTTTGAGCATGGAGTAAGACCTTTATCAAGCCTCTCTATCTTTATCATATACGAACCTGCCCAATAGGAATAACTGATGTTTTTGTTAATCCATTTTATAAATTGCCGGGCTTTGTCGTAATCACCAGTCAACACAGCACAATCTACCAGTCTCTTATATTCAACATATTTATTGATTAGTTCTTTGTTCCTATTGATGACATAAGCAAGAACTCCTATATACTCCTTGACATCTCTACGAGGCTGCACACCACCACTGTAAATCTCAGAATAACTGCTTCTTCTCAAGTACGACAACGATAACAAGCCCTTATAAATGGACGGACTTTTCTTATAAATGAGTTCTAACTCATCATAAGAACACTCGTCCAAGATACCTGCAAGTACTCCTTTTTTGTTATAGGAAGTATTGTTCAGGTATCCCATCCATTTTTTTACTTTTGAGCTATCCATAATTCAAGTTAAGTTGCCTGTTTAATAGAACATAGGTTCAAGTGCCATTCCAGATATGTTCGTTGGCCATTCCAGATATGTTCATCGGCCAATGAACATAGGTTCCCTTTCAGGGTTCATTTTCTCGCCTCAGCATACAAACAAGTTCGTCTGCGTTCAGCTTATCGAAAATGTTCATTTTTCTTCATGTTTGTTTACCACCTTGCTAGGGTTGATGTATACCTGCACAGGGTCGTTAATCTCAAAGGTTTGGTGGGGGGCATCTCTTTCTATAATGGCTGGGAGGATGTCACCTACCAACTCCGAGAGTTCTGAATCGATATCTTTGCGCGTGGAGATAAGATGCCAATACATATTAATAAACTCTTCTGCTGCTTGCTTGCTAAACCTTTCCTTGACATATACCACCATCTCCGATACGGTCAAGGCCACTTCTTCTTCTATGCCATCAATGGTATCGAAGTAAATATAAGTATTATCTTTTGTGGTTTTAGTTTTTCTCCTTTTGGAAAGCCGTTCCATCTTGCTCTTCAACTCTTTTATTTCCCACTGATAATAATGCTCTCGGCTTTCAATTTGCTGCTCATACCTTTCCCCTTGCGATTGCAGCTGCTCCTTCAAACTTTTTATTTCATTCTGATAGCGCTCAATTATCTTGTCGGTTTTTATGTCTTCTTCCAACGATACTTTCTCTTCCCATGAATGTCTATGAATGTTCTCATAGAAATCGTAAGGTTCGAAATTTTCGTCCATACTTACCACATAACTCCTTTCAGAAGCAGGATGAAGATAGGTGCCTGCATTTATCCGCTCACGCAACTTGCTGAAAACAGCGTCGTATTTTGCCACATCACCTTCAGCCGCGGATTTCTCAATGCGAGTCAAAAATTCATTCTGGTCTTCAATAGTTGTGTAAAGAGCAAGTAGACGTTCCATTACGTTGAACGAATAGTTTTCTGTCACCACACTCCACGGATTGTCTTTTTTACCATCATCTTCTTTGACAATCAGCGGTATTTCATGAACGGGGCATGGCATTGGGTAGAAATCGTCAGGGGTGATATACCTATGGTTAGCCATGAAATACAACAAATCCTCCGGCACTGTCATGAAGTTGCTTTGGTGGATGATTTTACGCATCTGTTTGATGAAACAATCTTCGTTGAAAGCAAGGTTGCGCTTTCGCATAAACAGAGCCCAAACCATAACAAACACCAGCATTGTGGCATTACGCGAACCAAGCCTTTCATCTTCCTCCTTAAGATAACGCTCTTCGATATTCTCACCCGGAACACTGTCGCACTGGATACGGATGCACTGGAAATAGATCTCATTAAAAAGATCCAGTATAGGATTATTTATTCCATAGCTTTCCGAATAGTGCAGCAGGCACTTATAGATATACCGATTGGTAGGGCTATCTTTCAAATAGTCGGTTATGTCGGTATAGCCGCAGTATAACAGTTTGCGATATAAATCAGATGAAGTCATTGTTGGCTTAGTTGCTTGATTGCGTTTCAGGATTGTTTTCTTCGTCATTCTTCTCGTCTTCTTCTTCCACTTCACCTTCTTCTACTTGCTCTGTACCCTCTTCTTCGCTATGCTCTACCGTCGTTTCATCGGATTTTTCTTTCGTTTCAACATCACTCTTTATGTCATCCTCTTCATATTTTCCGAGCACCAGTCCATGGGTCTTCCCTGTGCTTTTACCTTTCACCACCTTTTTCTCAATGGCAGAGGTCAACTCTCTTGTTATGT
>JAEEGL015688532.1_pt1 | contig 19186 bp, 21 predicted proteins | sample 9134231 | NCBI WGS metagenome assembly JAEEGL01 (sample SAMN16246548, study PRJNA631951) | gut metagenome | biome: gut microbiome; feature: rumen; material: fiber-attached | host: Bos | place: Iran: Karaj | collected 2018-10 | reverse complement strand
ATGATTCTTGCGCCTGCCCATGGAATCATGATTCCTGCTGCGATATGGTCTATCAGCATGGTTATGCAGGCAACAAGCTTTAATGTATGTCCGTTAATTTTCTGAAATTTCTCAAGCATCCCCGGCCTCAAATTACTGGAAAGTTACCTGATCCCATGTGTCATCAGGGATAAGAGAAATATAGGTCTTTCCTGTGTTGATCTCGAGCTCGTTGCCCTGATCGTCATAGTATGTAGTCTTACCTGTCTCTGTAAGCTTGTTCCAGGCGATGGCCTTGGCCTCTCCGTTTGTGAGGTACCAGCCGTTATTGCCGCCGTCGATACAGTTGTAGATCAGATAACCGTTCTCATCAAGCTGTGTGAAAGAGCATTTCTGAAGGAGTACGTTCTTGAAGCTTAGAGGAGCGCCGTCCTCGGCATCTTCATGGCGATCGCCGTACTCGTAGTACTCATACTCTTTTGTGTCTTCGTTATAAACAAACTGTGACTTGTTGTGTCCAAATGGCAGAGTGATGATTGATGCTGAGTAAGTATTTGGATACTTCTCGCTGAGCTTAAGCTCTGTACCATATTCTACGAAATTGAAGTGACTTCCCTCGTTGGCAAACTGGTTGTAGGTTGTCTCATAGCCTGCTTTGCCGGCGTAATTGCTGAAGTTGCTGTCAAGATCGCCGCTTACGATGTACTCTGTGAACTCTCTTGCCTTGCCGTTGTTGATACGGGAGAAGGTTCCTGAGAAGTGGGCTGACCAATCTCTTGCAAAGTACTGATCGTTGTAATATGGGCCTCCGTCGTGGCAAAGAACTGCGTTCCACTCTGCTGCGAGAAGGATATTTGTAGGACGTGTGCTACGGATACTTCCAAGCTGCTCAATGCTGCCCCAGTCCTTGACTACGCACATAAGTCTTGTGATTCTGTCATTCTTGGTGCTGTTCATAAGCTCATAAACAACGTCTGCCTCAGATGTTCCGTAGTGTGGAAGCGCTGTGATCTCGTTGTCTACCATAGCAGCGATAGGACGCTGATTCTTAAGCTCTTCACTGATAGGCTCACCTGTCAGCTCACTAAAATACATTCCCTCAGGAAGTACGTAAGGCTCGTTGCTGGCAGTTTCCTCAGCTGCTGGCTCCTGAGCAGGTGTCTCCTCAGCAGTGCTGTTGTCAGGGATTGATTCGAAAATAGAACCGGAAGACTCTTCGTTTGGAGTCTCTTCTGATGATGCGCCACAGGCCGCTGTTCCCAGCACCATTACTGAGCAAAGCACTGCAGCAACTATCTTTTTGCTATATGACTTACTAAACATTACGTATTCTCCTTACATAAAAAAATCGCATATTTAATATATTGTACCAAACATGGGGCTTTTCATCAAGCGGGGCCTGAGATTTGGGGATTTTTGCAGGATGCTTTTAGGATGAAAGAAGTAATATTCGGAAAATAGTATTATAATGCTGATAGTCGCTTAAAAGAGGAGAAGTTAAAATGGGTTCTATGCTACTGGCAGTTATATATCTGATATTCATAAGTCTGGGGCTTCCTGACTCCCTGCTGGGGTCCGGATGGCCGAAGATGCAGACGGTATTTGGAGTTCCTTCATCATTTGCCGGTTATGTATCAATGACCATATCCTTCATGACCATCATATCAGCGCTTTTTAGCCCAAAGATCATCAAGAGATTTCATACCAAGTGGATAGTAATCTTTTCTATAATGCTTACGGTTTTTGGCCTCCTGGGATTTTCCTTCTCAGGTCAGTACGCAATGCTGTTTTTGTTCGCAATCCCATACGGACTTGGAGCAGGCGCAATTGACGCATCTGTGAATCATTATGTTGCCAACAATTATTCCGGATCTGTCATGAACTTCCTACACTGCTTCTATGGCGTGGGTGCTGTTATCAGTCCGTCAATTATGGCGCTGGCACTTAAATATGCAAGGTGGAATGAGGGATATCGCTGGACGGCCTATCTGCAGATGGGAATACTTCTGGTATGTATTCTTTCACTGCCGCTATGGAAGAAAAATGAGGAAGGCCAGGATGAGGAAATTGCTGACAGCGCAGGAATAAGAGAGACACTTAAGGTGCCCGGAGTCATACTTACACTTATCGCCTTCTATGCATACTGTGCAGGAGAGGCGACGTGTTTTCTCTGGACACCAAGTTATTTTGCCGGCACAAAGACAGGGCTTAGCGATGAACTTATTGCTTCCTTTGGCTCGCTGGTATTCGGCGGACTCATGCTTGGAAGGCTGATTTCAGGGTTTATTTCAGATAAACTGGGAGACAGGCTGCTGATAAGAATTGGCATAATAGTTGAACTCGCCGGTATTGCGCTGGTTGCACTTCCAACCTCGGGATATGTGATGGCAGTAATTGGCTTTGTCATCATAGGAACCGGGATGGGACCTGTATATCCTGCAATCCAGCACATGGCACCAACGAATTTCGGAAAAAGACACAGTGCTGCAGTGATAGGTCTACAAATGGCTTCTGCCTATGTTGGAAGCACTTTTATGCCCATGGTTTTCGGACATCTGCAGCAGGGAATAGGCATTGGAATCATGCCTGTGTATCTTTTGATATTTGCAGCATTGAATTTAGGAATGCTGGAACTTACTTATAAGACTATCGATTAAGGTAGAAAGCACCGGGGTTTAACTCCGCAGGCCCAATATCAGGATTGCATGCTTTTTAAAATTGGCAACAATTATATTGCATAAAATATAAAATGTGTTATAATAAGCATACTTTATTTGGACCGGATACGAAAGGTAAAGGTAATGCTTTATGGAAAAAGAGTTTGATATTCAGGAATATATGACACATGGAGTTGAGAGAGTAGTCTCGGATGCCATAAGAGCTACACTTCGAAATCCAAGAGAAAGTGCATACATGGCTAAATTTGCCCTTGCGACAAAAAGCGCATCAAGGAAAAGAGCTGAGCGAAAGGCAGAAGGTGAAAACATACCTCCTTTCCTTATCGCCAGCATAACAAGTAGCTGTAATCTTCACTGCAGCGGATGTTACTCAAGATGCAACAATGCTACCGAGGATACAGAGCCTGTGCAGCAGCTGACTGATGATGAATGGCTTAAGATTTTCGATGAGGCGGATGAACTCGGCGTAAGCTTCATACTTCTTGCAGGAGGAGAGCCACTTCTTAGAAAAGGCGTTATCGAAGCTGCAGGCAAGAAGCAGAATATTCTTTTCCCAATATTTACCAACGGAACATATATGGCTGAGAAGTATTTTGATATGTTTGATAAGAACAGGAATCTTGTGCCGGTCATGAGTATTGAGGGTGGAAAAGAGGCCACTGATTTGAGAAGAGGCGAGGGTGTATACGACAAGCTCATCTCAAATATGGACGAACTGGACAGACGAGGTATCATATACGGCGCATCAGTTACTGTAACAACGAAGAACCTTAAAGATGTGTCATCTGAAGACTTTATAAGCATGCTGTCAGCCAAAGGGTGCAAAGCGGTAATATTCGTGGAGTTTGTACCGGTAACTGAGGAGGCACAAAATTTGGCTCCCGGCGAGGAAGAAAGAGAATATCTGAAAAAAGAGATAGCAAGGCTCAGGAATGAACACCCTGAGATGGTATTTGTCTCTTTTCCCGGAGACGAGAAAAGCTCAGGTGGATGTATTGCTGCCGGACGTGGTTTCTTCCATATCAATTCACATGGAGGGGCTGAGCCGTGCCCATTCTCGCCATATTCGGATATAAATGTAAAAGAGACTTCCCTCAGGGAGGCAATCAACTCAAAGTTATTCAGGGCGTTGCAACAAGAGGGAGTGCTTTTGGATGACCATGAAGGTGGATGTGTGTTGTACAGCAAGAGGCAGGAAGTAGAGGCTCTGCTAAATGATGCAGTATAAAGACAGGTGAGGTGAAAGGAAATGAGTAGTTTTTTAGATTTAGCAAAGACCAGAAGAAGCGTTAGAACATTTGATGGGCAGATGCCTGAAAAACAGTTGTTGGATGAACTTAAGGCATATGCAGATAATTCTGACAATCCCTTCGGAGTGAAGATCAGGTTTGCATTTTTGGATGCGGAGGAAAACGATCTTTCAAGTCCTGTACTTGCAGGTGAGAAGTATTATGTCAGCGCTGTTACGAAAGCGCAGGAGCATGCGGAAGAGGCTTATGGATATAGTTTTGAAAAGCTTCTTATGAGAGCCCATGAACTCGGACTTGGTACTGTATGGATCGGAGGAACGATGCCCAGGGACAAGTTTGAGAGTGCATCAAATCTTGGAGAAGGCGAGTTTATGGCCTGCGTAAGCCCGTTGGGAGTTGCTTCCAAGAAAATGTCTGTGAAGGAAAACCTGATGCGAAAAGGAGTAAAGGCAGATTCTCGTAAGAAGTTCGAGGAGCTGTTTTTCCTGGGAGATTTTGGAACTGCGTTAGATGAAGGAAAGGCAAAAGAAAAAGGCCTATACAATGCTCTTGAAGCCGTGAGACTGGCACCGTCAGCTGTTAACAAGCAGCCCTGGAGAATAGTTATAGACGGAAATACCGTTCATTTTTATGAGAAGCACGATAAGGGGTATATGACACCGAATTATGATCTTCAGAAAATAGATGTCGGAATCGCCATGTACCATTTTGAGGCTCAGATGCTTTCGGAAGGCAGGAGTCTTGAACTGTCAACGAATGCTCCGGATATAACCGTTCCTGCTCAGGTTGAATATGTGGCGTCATGGATGTACTCTCAAAGAAAATGTGATATTATATAACCAAGAAGCAAAGGCGCTTACAGAAATGTTGGCGTACTTTGCTTTTTTTATTCAGAAATTGTTCCGCTAAGTATTTGTGGTAAATAAGCTTTAGGAGGAACCTACTATGGCAGCATTTGAGCGAGTACTGTCCGGAATTCCGGAAATGGACAAGGCTCTAGATAACATCAGACTTGGAGACAATGTTGTGTTCAGAGTCTCGGACCTTTCGGAGTTTAAGCTGTTTGTAGATCCGTACATAGAACAGGCCAAAAAGGATAAACGAAACATAATCTATTTCAGGTTCGCCAGCCATGAGCCTCTGGTGGAAGACTGCCCTGAGGTAATAACCTACCAGGTGCCGCTGACCCATCGTTTTGAGACCTTCACCGTTGATATACATAATATCATCGAAAAAGAGGGGAAGGACGCCTTCTATGTTTTTGACTGCCTGTCGGAACTGCAGATACGATGGGCCACTGACCTTATGATGGGCAATTTTTTCAGAGTGACATGTCCATTCCTTTTCATTCTTGATACGGTAGCTTTTTTCCCGATAATAAGGGGAAAGCATTCTTTTCATGCAGTCAATAAGATTCTCAACACAACACAGCTTTTTCTTGATGTGTATTCCGATGCAAAAAATGTATATGTCCGTCCGGAGAAGGTCTGGAACAGAGATTCCGAGACCATGTTCCTTCCGCATATCTACAAAAAAGATGAAGGCACCTTCAGGCCGATTCTTGATGGTGTCCAGTCCAGTCGCTTCTATCAGCTTCTCGACAATTTCCAAAGGCCAGGAGAAGATCAGTACATTGATTTCTGGGATAAGTTCTTTAATACAGCAAAAATGCAGTTTGACACTCAGATGGATATGGCCGAGTCCTGCAACGTTATGTGCAATATCATGATGAGCCGGGATGAGAAGATGAGACTTATGGTTAAAAAGCATTTTAAGCCGGAGGATTATTTTGCAGTCAGAAATCACATGATAGGAACCGGACTCATTGGAGGAAAAGCCTGTGGCATGCTTCTTGCCAGGGCGATAATTCGCAACATGAGTCCCGAGATAAGCGAGGTGCTTGAACCTCACGATTCCTTCTTTGTGGGTTCGGATGTTTATTATACCTACATTGTGGACAACGAGTTCTGGGATCTGCGTATACGTCAAAGGACAGACGAGGAGTATTTTTCCCTTGCCGATGAGTTTGCAATAAAGCTGAAGCAGGGCTCTTTTTCAGAAGAAATGCGGACTCAGTTCAAACATATCCTGGAATATTACGGACAGGATCCGTTTATTGTAAGGTCCAGCAGTATCCTGGAGGATGGCTTCGGTAATGCCTTTGCAGGAAAATATGAATCGGTATTCTGCGCCAACAGAGGCACTTTAGAGGAGAGACTTGTGGAATTCGAAAATGCCATAAGAACAGTCTACGCCAGCACCATGAGTCTTTCTGCCCTGGATTACAGAAAGAGGAGAGGGCTTGATAAAAGAGATGAGCAGATGGCGCTGCTTATTCAGAGGGTTTCAGGTTCTTATTACGGTCCGTACTATATGCCCTGTGCTGCAGGTGTTGGCTATTCCTACAGCCCGTATAAATTCCTGGCCGGGATCGACCCGAAGGCCGGAATGCTAAGGCTTGTAATGGGGCTTGGAACATCGGCCGTTGATAGAACCATGGGTTCCTATCCAAGACTTGTGAGCCTCGATATGCCTGAGGCTACTTCATCGGTAACAGTGGCTGAGAAGCACCAGTTTTCCCAGAGAGCCGTTGAGGCCATGGATGTAAACGAGCATATGCTTAAGCGCCTTGAACTTAGGGATATTGAAAAGAAGCTCCCGATGTATCTGATCAATACGCTTCTTGAGCATGATTACGAGGTTGAGGATTCGCTTAAAGAGCGTGGAATCTACCGCGATGTTCGATTTATATCCTGCAGGGGACTTGTGAAAAAGCAGGCTATAATGACACAGATGCAGAAGCTGATGCAGATAATACAGGAGGAATATGAGCATCCGGTAGACATTGAATTTACTATGAACCTTTCGGAGAATGGTGAGTATTCCATAAACCTCCTGCAGTGCAGACCACTTCAGGTATTCAAGGATACAGCTGTTGTGGCAGTTCCGGACAGCGTACCGGAGGAAAGCATTATCCTCGAAAGCGTGGATTCCTCCATGGGCCTTTCAAGAAGTGTTCCCATTGATCTTATAGTCTATGTTGATCCGAAGGCCTACTATGAAATGCCATATGCGGATAAGCCCAGGATTGCAAGGATAATAGGCAAGGTGAACTGGACCTTCAGGGAACAGGGCAGGCACATGATGCTTATGGTTCCGGGCCGCATTGGCACTTCATCTCCGGAACTTGGAGTTCCGACTACATTTGCTGATATAAGTGAGTTTGAGGCGGTATGTGAAATTGAGGAAAAAGAAGCCGGCTATAATCCTGAGCTTTCTTATGGCAGTCATATCTTCCAGGATCTTGTTGAGGCAGATATTCTCTATACAGCGGTTTTTGCAAATGAAAAGACACTGCACTTTTTACCGGATATGCTTGGTGACTATAAAGATATAATTTCGGACTTTGCCGAGGCTGAAAGTGACGGCGAGATAGTAAAAGTCTTTGATATGAAAGAATCCGCATGCACACTGTTCTATGACCTGGAAAAGAATCATCTTTTACTAAAAAGATAAGGAAAAGGGGGAAGGGGAATGATAACACTCAACGACTATCTATACTCTGGAGATACAGTACTTAAAATATTGCAGCGATATCATGATGACCTTAAGGAAGATGCAAAGCGAACCCAGAATGTGGTGGATATAATCCATTGTAATTTTCTCCTGCAGCTAAAAGAACTCCTGGAACATAATGATTTCCTAACTTCACAGTCCCAGCGTCTGAGGGAGTTTTATAAATATATGTCTGCGGAGTATCCGTTCCTTGCCTTCACCTTCAAGGGAAGGATCAAGTCACTGATAAGGGCTGAACAGAAATTTAACGGAAACATAGTCGAGTATGCCTATGACTATTATGGCCAAAAAAGCTCTTTTCCCAATGTTACAGAGCTGAAACAGGGGATGGGAGCTATAAGGGATCTGATCGCATATCGAATAGTCATTTCCATGCCCGCATGATATCTGAAGCCCTCCGACCGTATTACAGAGACTACATAAAGAATCCGAGTCCCTATGGATATAAATCTCTTCACATCACCTTCTATGACAATCAGTCCAGGTCTTATCTTGAAGTGCAGCTGCGCACCAAGCAGATGGATGATTATGCAGAGATAGGACCGGCGCATCATCTGGGATATGAGAAGAGACAGGATAAAGAGAGGAGCCGCAGAGATACTGTACCGGAAGGCGAATGTACATATTTTGATGAGGCCTATGAAAGGGGCATAATGCTGCAGGGACTTGATCTTTCCAAAGTTGATGTGAATATGTTCGGCGCAGTGAATAATCAGCTTGTAAACGACGGCTGCGGATTGTACCGAGGCAGACTGATCCTGCCATACGAGCATCTCTCAAGGTTTCAGAATGACATTATCGATTAAAGGGAAACCAAAACATCTTTAAATTTTTAAAAAAAAGTACTTGCCAAAAAAATATTTATCAGTATACTTGTATACAAACAAGGGCGTTTTGATTCACACACAGTGTTTCAAAGCGCCTTTATTTATTCTTTTTCATTAACTAATCCTATTTAAGTGCAATGAGACAACGGCGTTTCGGCTTTATACCGAAGCGCCGTATGTGCATTCAGGAAAGGGAAAATAAGCAATGGCAATGATCAAGCTGGAAAATGTGAATAAAAACTTTGGTGATCTCCATGTTCTAAAGAATGTGAATCTTGAGGTTGAAGAGGGAGAAAAACTGGTAATCATCGGACCTTCCGGATCCGGTAAGTCCACAACTGTTCGCTGCATGAACTTTTTGGAGACGCCAAGTAGTGGCCATGTCTATATAGACGGGACCGAACTCACAACAAAGAATAAAACCAAAGTGGTTCGTGACAGTACATCGATGGTATTCCAGCAGTTTAATCTTTACCCCCACATGACAGTTCTTAAGAACCTGACGCTGGCGCCGATGAAGCTTCACCATAAATCCAAGAAAGAAGCGCAGGAGCTGGCATATCATTACTTGGATATCGTGGGATTGAAGGATAAGGCGGATGTATATCCAACGACACTATCCGGCGGACAACAGCAGAGAATAGCAATTGCCAGAGCTCTTTGTTCACAGAGCAAGATCATTTTGTTTGATGAACCCACGTCAGCGCTTGATCCTGAGACGATACAGGAAGTGCTCGATGTAATGATCAAGCTTGCAAAAGAGAACATAACGATGGTTGTGGTAACCCATGAGATGGGATTTGCAAGGCAGGTAGCTGACAGGGTGATATTCATGGAAGACGGACAAATCATAGAATCGGGAACGCCGGAACATTTCTTTAATAACCCGGAGAGCGAGAGAGTTAAACAGTTTTTGGGAAAGATAATCAGATGATGACAATGTACAGACAAACCAATCTGTACTGTCTATAGAAAATTCGAGGAGGATGAATATTATGAAGAGAAGATTATTAAGTGCAGTGGTAGCGGGAATGATGGGAGCGATGCTTGTGGCGTGCGGAAGTGCTTCGCAGCCCGAGGAAGTGACAGAGATAACAGATGAAGCACAGGAAACGCCTTTGGCAGCACAGCCAACCGATGAAAGTGTGGCGGAGGATGTACAGGCAATCATCGATAGAGGCGTCCTGAAGGTTGGCGTTAAGAACGCAGTAGTTGGATTTGGTTATGAAGATCCTTTGACAGGTGAGTACACCGGAATGGAAATCGAGCTTGCAAAGGCACTGGCAGGTAAGCTTGGAGTTGATGTTGAGTTTACAGCTGTAACAGCCGCAACAAGAACCGAGCTCCTTGATTCCGGAGATATTGACTGTGTACTTGCTACATTCACGATCACTGATGAAAGAAAAGAGAGCTGGGATTTCACAACACCTTATTACACAGACTATGTAAGTGTTCTTGTTGAAGACTCAAAAGGAATTAAGGCATTGGATAATCTGGTTGATGCAACTGTAGGTGTGTCTTCAGGATCAACATCAGCTAAGGCCCTTGTAAAAGCAATGATAGAAAAAGGTCTTATAAGTGGTGATGGCTTTGATGAAGAAAGCTTTGATCCTGCTACTTGGACTGATGGCATCAAATTCCAGCAGTATGATGATTACCCAACAATCTCAACTGCGCTTAGTGCCGGTGAAGTTGATGCGTTCTGCGTTGATAAGTCCATTCTTGCCATCTACAAGACAGAGGGAAGGTCATATATCGATGCGGAGTTTTCACCACAGGATTATGGTATCGCAACCACAAAGGGATCAGGTCTTTCAATTGTAGCAGAAGAACTTGTGGCTGAAAGCTTTGAGAACGGAACAATTGATAAGCTTATTGCAGAAAACGGACTTGATTAAGTAGCGGAGGACTGGCGATGTCTGGATTATTCTCACCAAGAGCATGGAATAAAATATGGATCTACCGGGGAACATTCCTTCTGGGGCTTGCAAATACGCTGAAAACAGCTGTGGTTGCGCTCCTAATAGCTCTTTTACTTGGAATCATATTTGGACTTATGGCAACAAGTAATAAAAAAATACTGAAGAGCATCAGCAGGGTATATGTAGAGGTAATACAGAATACGCCGGTCCTTTTACAGATGTGTTTTCTATACTATGCACTGGCTTTTTCGGGACACAGCCCGGGAATTATAGTAACCGGATTTCTGGCACTTGGCATATATACCGGAGCATATATGGCTGAAGTTATAAGGGCAGGAATTGAGTCGGTGCCAAAGGGTCAGTTTGAAGCAGCACAGTCCCAGGGATTTGGATATGCAGGACAGATGTTTTACGTAATAGTTCCTCAGAGCATAAAAGTGATTTTACCACCTATGACAAATGTAATCGTGAACATGATAAAGAATACATCCTGTTTATACATAGTGGGTGGTGCAGATCTTTTATCTCTTACTTATAGCTTTGTTACGGGAGAAAACACCGGCGGCTCCTACGCACCTGCTTACATTGTATGCGGGGTGATCTTTTTCCTTATCTGTTTCCCACTTTCATCATTTGCATCGATGTGGGAGACATCATTAAAGAAGCGCGATCAGAGAGTTTTCCAAAGCGGCACACCGAAGGAGGCGTGATATGAACACATTGGATGGAAGTCTTTCAATGCTGAGAAACCCGGCAATCATCAAATTCATACTTCAGGGCGTGCTCTTTACACTGATAATATCCGTCGCTGCTGTGCTTTTCAGCATAGCGATAGGAACAGTACTGGCGCTTATGAGGAACTATTGCAGCGGCAGGCGGACAGGGATACTGAAGGCTGTTTCCGTAATATACATAGAGATGTTCAGAAATACACCATTGTTATTCTGGATCTTCATATGTGTTGTATTCTGTCCGACTCCCGGATTTGTGGACAGCCAGATGTTTGGTCTGTCTTCGGTGAACAACAAGCTTTTGTTTAAGGCAGCAGTTGCACTCATTCTGTATACGTCAGGAGTTATAGCAGAGATAGTGAGAGGCGGTCTTAATTCAGTGGCTCATGGACAGATTGAAGCCGGCCAATCCCAGGGGTTCTCAATGCTTCAGATCATGTGGTATATCGTATTGCCTCAGACCTTCAGAGCTATCGTTCCAACACTATTAAGCCAGGTAATAACCACAATCAAGGACAGCTCTTTCCTGGCAAATGTGGCGGTTATAGAGCTTATGGCAAGAACCAAGCAGGTTCTGTCAGCAGCGAACAGATATAACGGGCTTAATTCGATAAATGTATCTGACGTATTTGTACTTTTTGGTTTAGCTGCAGCTATTTACTTTGTGATCAATTTTTCGCTTTCCATGACAGTAAGGAATATGCAGAAAAGAACAATGACTGTAAAAGTGACAAGATCTCCGGTTTCGAAGGAAAAAAAGCTGGCAGAGGCAGAGTGTGATGATGGAAATATAGGGGAAGTAGGGAGTGTTTTTGACTGATATATGGAAAAGGGCATGGTACATTTTCCGCCTATAGGGATGCGGATAATTAAATCAGCATTTGGGGTGCTTATCTGCTTTGCGATTTATTTTTTGAGGGGAAAACAGGGGACACCTTTTTATTCAGCACTGGCTGTACTTTGGTGCATACAGAACCAGTCTAAAAACACAGTTCAGAATGCACTTCAAAGGACAGTAGGAACGGGGATAGGAGCAGCGTATGGACTGATATATATTCTGATAAAACAACGGATTCCGATGCTTGGTGACAGTTTCCTTCATTACTGCATCATATCACTTGCACTAATACCGATTATCTATACCACTGTTGTTATAAAACAGAAGAAAGCATCATATTTTTCCTGTGTTGTTTTTCTGAGCATAGTTGTAAATCACCTTATGGATGAGAACCCATACATATTCGTGGCAAACAGATCACTTGATACTTTAATAGGAATTGCACTGGGATTGGCTCTGAATTACAGGTATATGAAGAAGATGGAAGAGTTAGAAAATTTAGAAGAGGAAAAGGAAACTGCCTATGAACAATGTAAGCCTGTTAAAACATACAGATGATGTAAATGCTCTGTTGGCAAGGTATGGAGTAAAATTCGGAATTTATAAGAATAACGAGTTTAAGGAGCAGCTGTTTCCTTTTGATGCCATACCAAGGATTATAGAGCATGATGAATTTGAATACCTGGAGAAGGGACTTAAACAGCGTGTTACTGCGCTGAATTTTTTTCTAAAAGACATTTACAGCGAAAAAAAGATTGTAAAAGATGGCGTTGTGCCGGAAGATTTTATCTTTGCCTCCAGTGGATATATGGTAGAGTGCGAAGGCGTTTGTCCGGTAAAAGGCATATATTCGCATATTTCCGGAATAGACCTTGTAAAGGGTAAGGATGGGCAGTGGTACATTCTTGAGGATAATCTCAGAGTTCCATCCGGGGCATCTTATCCCATGATAGCAAGGGAACTATGCAGGAGAAGCTCGCCGGGTACATTTAATGATGTAAGACTTGAGGATAACAGGAATTATGCAAAGCTCCTGAGGCGCACCATGGATAATGTCAATGTGGGAGGGCACACAGTTATCCTGACGCCGGGCAGGTATAATGCAGCATATTTTGAGCATTCATATCTGGCAGAGCAGACGGGAGCGCATCTTGCCAACGGTTCTGAACTCATAGTTGTAAATGACAAGCTATACTTTATCACCGCTGATGGAAAGCATGAAAGAGTAGGGGCTGTTTACAGAAGAATCTCGGATGAGTATCTGGATCCTATGAATTTCAATCCGGAATCTGTTATAGGAATCCCTCATATCTATGATGTATTCAGAAAAGGCAACGTGGCGCTTATTAATGCGCCGGGTAACGGAATAGCAGATGATAAGGGAATATACTACTTTGTTCCGAAGATGATCAGCTATTATCTGGGAGAAGAGCCAATTCTCCAGAATGCACCGACATATCTGCCGTTCTATGAAGAAGACATGAAGTATGTTCTTGATAAGTTTGACTCTCTGGTACTCAAGGATGTGGCCGAGGCAGGCGGCTATGGAGTTGTATTTGGCAGCTCAATGACAAAGGAACAGAAGGAGAGCTTCATAAGCCTTCTTAAAGCAGAACCAAGAAGGTTCATTGCACAGGAAGTTATCGACTTCCAGGATCTTGATATTCTGGAAGGTGGGGAGATGGTTCCGAGGAAAGCGGATTTACGTGCATTCGTGCTTATGGCGGATGAGCCACTTGTATGGAAGAGTGGTCTGACACGTTTTTCAAGGAACCCGGATTCGTTTATTGTCAATTCTTCACAGGGAGGAGGATTTAAGGATACATGGGTATTATCTCAGTAGAACAAACTAACAGATTATACTGGCTTGGCAGGTATGCTGAGCGTGTGTACACACTTGTAAGGTGTTACTTTAAGAGCTATGACACCATGATTGATGAAATCTGTGACAGCTATCCCGAGTTTTGTCGTATGATCGATATTCCCAATATATATGCTGACAAGCAGGATTTTATGAAGTCATATCCTTTTGATGAAAATAATCCTGACTCGATAATCAGTAATCTGATCAGGGCTTATGATAACGCAATTGTGCTGAGAGAGAGCATTGGTTCTGAATCTCTTTCTTACATCCAGCTTGCGATATATGAGATGAATAAGGCAAAGCTAAGCGATGCACCGCTAATTGAGCTGCAGATGGTGATAGATGATATTCTGGCATTTTGGGGAATGATAGATGATAAGTTGGATGATGATCACATAAGAAACATAATCAAGTCCGGAAAAAGGATTGAGCGTTTTGACCTGTATGCGCGACTTGGTCTTGGAAAAGAAGTATTGATCAGAGAAGCAAATCGTATGATCCCAAGGATAGAAAAAAGCGGAATGGCCGTCAAGAAGGAAAAGCTTGAAGATATCCGCGATGCTGTCGAGAAACAGGAAGTGGATTATTACGACGTGATAAAGAAGTTAGAGGCACTGATTGCCTAAGGAGTCCACTTTTTTTTATGGCCTGAGGGGAGAATCTTGTGAAAAAACTGCATTTTGATTATTGCATGGAAATCCGCTACTCTACAGATGTTTCCTGGTGCTGCTACACAATAAAGTGTATTCCCAAGGACACTGACAGGCAGAAAATCTCGAATCTTCAGCTTGATATGATCCCGGAGACAAAAGCAGAGTGGGCTACGGATTCTCATGGTAACAGATATATTTATGGCAGCAATGAAATTCCGCATTCATACTTTAAGTATCATATAAAAGGTAATGCAGAGTGCGGATGTGCGCCATTCGAATCAGTAGTAACTAAAAATGAAGAGATGATATACAAGCATAGTCATGGACTTACCGTTCCCGGAGAAAAGCTTAAGGGGTATATGGAGTCCATGAGGGCTTCTATGCCTGATTTTGATGAACTCAAGTCTTTGGATAAAGCAAAGCGTATAATGGAAAAACTCCATGGATACCTGGTTTATGAAAAAGGATGTACCGGGATTGATACGGGGGCAGAGGAAGCTTTTGTGATAGGAAAGGGAGTCTGTCAGGATTATGCCCATATCATGATCGCGCTGTTAAATCTGTCAGGATGCTCGGCAAGATATGTCACCGGCCTGATCATAGGAGAAGGAGAATCCCATGCGTGGGTAGAGGTTGCAGATGATGGGAAATGGTACGGCCTTGATCCGACAAATAATACTTTCGTACAAGACTCACACATAAAGATCGGCTGTGGGCGAGATGCCACGGAATGCCAGATTAACAGAGGAATCATGCATGGGGGAGGGGAACAGACCCAGGACATTTATGTAAATGTATCGGAGATAAGTCCCGGGCAGAGCATCATAAACAGAGGAGCATTGTTCTGATGATAAAGACTGTAGCAGAGGTAGCACTACCTGTTGATGAGGTATTAAGGATAAAGAAAAGGCGCATAATGCCTGACGATTCCGGGAGTGATTCAAAACGAATCAGCATTGTTACCGGAATACATGGAGATGAGCTTGAAGGACAGTATGTATGCTTCGAACTCGCGAGGCGGATAGAGGAAAACAAAAAGTGTCTTAAGGGCATAGTTGATATCTATCCTGCTATGAACCCATTGGGAATTGATTCGGTGACCCGAGGAATTCCGGCATTTGATCTTGATATGAACAGGATCTTTCCCGGAAATGCAGATGGAAATATGACTGAATCTCTGGCCGCAAATATCTTGAAAGACATATCAGGTTCAGATGTGGTGTTGGACATTCATGCAAGCAATATTTATCTTACTGAAATACCTCAGATAAGGATAAACAGGCTTCATAAAGAGGAGCTTGTTCCACTTGCGAAGTGCTGCAATGTTGACTTTATCTGGGTGCATGAGGCTAGTACTGTGCTTGAATCTACGCTTGCCTATAGCCTTAACAGCAAAGGGACTCCGTGCCTTGTTGTTGAGATGGGGGTTGGCATGCGAATTACCAAAGAGTATGGAGACCAGCTTGTGGATGGGATTTTTAACCTTATGTATTCAATGGGGATGTGGACAGGAGAGGCAGTAGCTTCAAAGAAGCCAATTGTTTCGGATAATGCGGATGATGTATGTTTTTTAAACGCAGCTTCAGGAGGATTGTTTATTCCTGATGTTAAACATTGGGAAGAACTACAAAAGGGAGACCGGATAGGGCGTATCATTGATCCATTGTCCGGTGCTGTTCTTCAAGAGGTTGAGAGTCCTGTGGATGGAATTCTTTTTACAATCAGAGAGTACCCTATCGTGGATGAAGGCTCACTCCTTGGGAGATTGCTAAAGAAGGAAGTAACAGCTTTATGAAAAAAAGAATAATATATGAAATAAAAGGTCTGTACAGAGACAGCTTCAGGATTACAGGTTTTGAGTTTGGCAAGGGGAAAAAATCTCTCTGTATTGTCGGAAGCATGAGAGGGAATGAAGTTCAACAGTTATACTGCTGCTCACAGCTTGTAAAGAAATTTAAACAGTTAGAAGATGAAGGTCGCATTAACTCAGGGGTCAAGATTCTTATTATTCCATGCTGCAACCCGTATTCAATCAATACCCAGAAACGTTTTTGGACCATAGATAATACTGATATAAACAGAATGTTTCCGGGGTATTCTTTGGGAGAAACCACGCAGAGAATTGCGGATGGAGTTTTTTCTCAGATAAAAGATTATAAGTACGGCATCCAATTCACTTCTTTTTACATGCCCGGAGAATTTATTCCCCACGTGAGAATGATGGATGAGGGATACTCGGACGTCTCCACTGCAAAGAAATTTGGACTGCCTTACGTTGTAAAAAGGACGGTCAGACCATATGACACTGCCACCTTGAATTATAACTGGCAGGTATGGAATACAAAGGCATATAGTCTTTATACATCTACGACTAACAGAATTGATAAAAGTAGTGCGGGACAGGCAATACTCTCGATCCTTCGATTCTGTCAGGGACTTGGCTTTGTAAAATACTGGGAGCAAGGCGATCATCTTTCAAAAGTAATAAGTGATAAGGAGCTTATCAGTGTTCGCACAGCTAAATCTGGCCTGTTCGAACCTCTTGTAAAAGTCGGAGAGCACATTTACGAAGGAACACCACTGGCCGAGATCATCAATCCATATGATGGGACTGTGATGGAAACATTGTATTCACCTACCAGAGGCACTTTGTTTTTTATGCATTCAGATCCAATCATCTATGCGGAAACAGCGGTAATCAAAATTGTTCGTTAGGGATTAATTGTAAAACATCCTTGGTGTGACAGTACTGTGATACAGCGACTGCTAATATTATTTCAAGAAAGAAAAAGATACATAGTATGTAAATGTCACAGATAAAAAAAGAGAGAGAAGGTGTTTTACGATGGGAAATTTATTAGAGTTATATGATGAGACAAGGATGAGATTCATAGAGATTTTATCAAAGAGATGGGATAATGCAAGGCTCAGCGATAGCGAGTTTAAGGCTATCGAAGTAGAGCTTATCAGATTTGCTGATGAATTTGCAGTTGCCAACTGAAAAAGGACGTATATCCGGGGGATACGAATACGTTAAACAAAAGGGCTCCGAAACAGTGATGTTTTGGAGCTCTTTTTGTATAATAGATATTGATGGATCAGATTATCGGAGAAGAGGACAGAATGATTAGAAGATCACAATACAGATGCAGCTTTAAAATGATGACAGATGAGACTCAGCTGGGGAGCCTTATTGAAAGAAGCAAAGATAGGGCAGGAAAGCTTATTGAAGAGGGGAAACTGTGTAACGCTTCCTTCTACAGATACAAGAATATGGGTTTTCTTTACGTTGAGGAGATTATCGACGCTGAAAACGCATCTGAGTCAGAGGGAAAAGAGCTGGATGCGGATCAACTTATGGCAGATATAAACCCGTTTCTTAAGGCCTGGCCTGAAGAGAATGGGGATAAGTATTTTGCTCCCATGATAAATGTTTATTATCACCATATTCCCGATGAAGATATTGATAAGTGGGAATTAGAGAGAACAACAGATATAAAGACAAGAGTGGGGCGAATTGCGTTTGTATATCCGGAGAAACTCCCTTCATATGTAAAACATCATACTGCGATTGTGGAAGAGGGACTTTTAAAGGGCGATAAGTATGCCTATATTTCCATGCATGAGAACCTGCTTTTTTCATATTACGAAGAGCCCAGAAACAATGTGAATATCAAGAACTCTGAGGAGGAATCTAAGGTTATAAACGACTGGCTGGCTGCAGATCCCGAGTCGCATTTTGACAGATACAAGGCGGAAGGAAGTAATTTTCTGGTGATCCCATGTCTTTTTACTGTCGACAGAGTGGATGCTCTAGGCAGCAGGCAGTGAGAACACCGGAATTCGAGGTAGTGAATGTAGAATGAAGAGATATAGATTAAGATTCTTCGGTTCTGTGCAGGGCGTCGGTTTCAGGTATACTGCCAGACACGCAGCCAATATGTACAGACTGACAGGATATGTCAAAAATGAATATGACGGCTCAGTTACCTGTGAGGTTCAAGGTGATGCAGAAGCAATCGATGAGTTCATCAGAACCGTGAATCAAGGAAGATTCATAGACATTTCCAATATAGACAAGACTGCAATGCAGGTAATAGAAGACGAGAGATCTTTTGAAGTGAGATACTAAGGTAAATCATGAATACTGTAACAAGTCTTTTCAAATAAAAGGCGGGGTTGCGTGGGGAAAAGACAGTGGAACTGAAAGAACTGACAAAAGACCAGATTGTGTGGGTATACAATTCAAGACTTGTGGAAGATTTTGCCCCAGATGAGCAGAAGCCTTTGGATGTTATCCTGAAAGCGGTAGACAATGGCATTTACAGATGCCTTGGGGCGTATGATGGTTCTGACCTTGTGGGATATACATTCCTGGTAAGGCAGCAGGACAATTATCTTGTTGATTACTTGGCAATAGTTCCTGAACGCAGAAACCATGGCATAGGCAGCGATATTGTAAGACAGTTACAGACGGCATTAGCCGATGCTGATTATATCATCGGAGAAGTGGAAGATCCCGAATATACTGCTGACGCAGCGCAAAAAGAACTGCAAACAAGACGCATAGGGTTTTACTTAAGAAATGGATGCAGAGACACCGGACTTCGCGTCAGATGCTTCAGTGTTCCTTTTATCATCCTGGAGGCCGGCTCAAACGCCATAAAGCCCCATGACGAACTATGGGAGATGTATAGATCTTTCTACGAGGCAGTCATGCCACCGGATATGGTCAAAAGAAATTTGGAACGACTTTAATAAACTCCCTTTGCTTCACTGTAAAAAACTGAAAAGAAAGGATAAGTAAAATGGCTTTTCGGGGGACACTTGGTGAATACATACAACTTCATGCAAATGACGCAGCAGAT
>JAEEGL015225092.1_pt1 | contig 19186 bp, 21 predicted proteins | sample 9134231 | NCBI WGS metagenome assembly JAEEGL01 (sample SAMN16246548, study PRJNA631951) | gut metagenome | biome: gut microbiome; feature: rumen; material: fiber-attached | host: Bos | place: Iran: Karaj | collected 2018-10 | reverse complement strand
GGATATGCACCGCGAGGGACACGATATCCCGTTCGAGACCTTCCTCGGCTTCGACGGTGACAAAGCTCCTGATATCGACCTCAACTTCTCCGGCGAGTACCAGTTCTGGGCTCACCGCTACACGGAGGAGCTCTTCGGCAAATCGAACGTTTTCAAGGCGGGAACTATCTCCGCTGTCGCCGAAAAGACAGCTTTCGGCTACGTCAAGAAATACTGCGAGGAGAACGGCATTACCCTCAACAACTCCGAGCTGACGCGCCTTGCGGCTGGCTGTACCGGCATAAAGCGTACTACAGGTCAGCACCCCGGCGGCATGGTAGTTGTTCCGTCAGACTACGAAGTTGAGGACTTCACTCCTGTCCAGCACCCTGCGGATTCGCCGGATTCAGCCGTTATCACCACCCACTTCGACTTCAACTCGCTCCACGATACCATTTTGAAGCTTGACGAGCTCGGACACGTTGTTCCGACCCTCTACAAGCACCTCGAAGACCTCACCGGCATCAAGATAAAGGACGTTCCCACCTCCGACCCGGACGTTATACGTATGTGCACGAACTGCGATGTTCTGGGAGTTACGCCGGAGGAGATATACTGCAAGACCGGAAGTCTCGGTATCCCCGAAATGGGTACGGGCTTCACGATACAGATGCTCCTTGACGCGAAACCGACCAAGTTCAGCGACTTTTTGCAGATATCAGGACTTTCCCACGGTACCGACGTTTGGCTCGGCAATGCAAAGGACCTCATCGACAACGATATATGCACGATTTCCGAGGTTATCGGTACCCGTGACAGTATCATGACCTATCTGCTTTATAAGAATGTAGAGCCGAAAATGGCGTTCCAGATAATGGAGTGGACCCGTAAGGGAAAGGCTCCGAAGCAGTTCACGCCGGAGATAATCGAGATGCTCCGCGCTCATGACGTGCCGGAGTGGTACATCGAGAGCTGTCTGAAGATAAAGTATATGTTCCCGAAGGCTCATGCCGCCGCATACGTTATCGCAGCGATAAAGCTGGGCTGGTTCAAGCTGCATATGCCGCTTGAATACTACTCGACCTACTTCTCTGTTCGCGGTGAAGACTTCGACGCCGAGCTTGCTGTAAAGGGCAAGGACGCAGTCCGCGCGAGGATAAACGAGCTCCGCGAGCTCGGAAACGACCGCTCGAAGAAGGAGAACGACCTCTACGATATCCTGCTCATCACGAACGAAATGCTCTCTCGCGGGTATGAATTCCTGCCGATAGACCTCTTCAAGTCTCACGCGACTGATTTCCTACCGGAGGACAGAAAGCTCCGCATACCATTCTCGGCTATGTCAGGAGTCGGCGAAAACGCCGCAAAGGGACTCTACGAAGCCGCACAGAAGGGCGGATTCATCTCAATAGAGGAATTTCAGGAGCAGAGCGGTGCGTCAAAAACAACAATAGATATGTTGAAAACAGTAGGAGCTTTCGGCGAACTGCCAGAATCTTCGCAGATGAGCTTCTTTTGACTTGACTTCTTAATAGTAATGTGTTACTATATTATCATGTTAGCAGACTAAAGTGAATAAACATTCATGGAGGACATTATGAAATATTATGATCTTATTACCCCCGAGGGCACGAAAGACCTGCTCTTCGGCGAGTGTATCGTAAGAAGAAACATCGAGAAAACGCTTTTCAAAATATTCAAGAGCAGAGGATACAGCGAGATGATAACTCCCGGACTTGAATTCTTTGACGTGTTCAACCTTAATTCCCGCTATTTCCCGCAGGAGAACCTCTACAAGCTCACCGACAGCAAGGGCAGACTGCTCGTAATGCGTCCGGATTCGACAATGCCTATCGCAAGAGTTGTCGCAACACGTCTCCGCGACGCCGTGCTCCCGCTGAAGCTTTGCTATAATCAGACAGTTTACCGCACCGAGCCCGCTCTCAAGGGCAGAAGTGACGAGATAGTACAGGCAGGCATCGAGCTTATCGGCTCACAGCTCAAAATGGCTGACCTCGAAGTTATCTCCACAGCCGTTGATTCCCTCAAGGCATTCGGCATGGAGTTCTCGCTCGAGATAGGACATATCGGCGTATTCAAGGAGCTTGTAGGACGCCTTGAAGCTACCGACAAGGAAAAGGAGCGTATCCGCAAGCTCATTGAGAACAAGAACTTCCCTGCGCTCAATGATATGCTCGATACATTCGGCAATAACCCCGTAACCGCGGCATTGAAGAAGCTTCCCGCACTCTTCGGCGGCGAGGAGGTGTTCGAGAAGGCAGAGGAGCTTATCCCCGACGAGAACGTTAAGCATATCCTCGACGAGCTCCGCGAGATATACCGCGATACAGTTGAGCTCTGCGGCGGTGACGGCAATATCACCGTCGACCTCGGACTCGTTAACAAGACCGATTACTATACGGGTCTTATCATAAAGGGCTATTTACAGGGTCACGGCGACGAGGTAGTTTCCGGTGGACGCTATGACAAGCTCATTTCAGAATTCGGCTACGATATACCGGCAGTCGGCTTTGCAGTGAACGTAAACGCTATTTCCAAGGTCATTGAGAAGAGCGGAGTTTTCCCGGCGATGCCCAAGGTCGATGCTATCGTTTTCGCTCAGGAGGGCTGCGAGGTAGCTGCTATAAAGGCGGCAAAGGAGCTCCGCGAGCAGGGTCTCGTTGTTGAGAATGCGCTCTTCGACGATATCGAGTCAGTACGCGAATACGCAAAGGAAAAGAAGATAGCCAAGGTCGTTGTTATCGACGGCGAGGACATGGAGGTTACAGAATGAGCAAGCCTATACGTATAGCTCTTACAAAGGGCAGACTTGAAAAGGATACAGTCGGACTTCTCGAAAAGCTCGGCTTTGACTGCACAGCAGTCCGCGAGAAGGGCAGAAAGCTCATACTTCCTGTTCCGGACGCAAATTTAGAGGTCGTACTCGCAAAGGCAAACGACGTTATAACCTACGTCGAGCACGGTGTATGCGACATGGGAGTTGTCGGCAAGGACACTATCATGGAGATGAAGGGCAAGTTCTTCGAGCTCGTTGACCTCGGATTCGGCAGATGCAAATTTGCTCTTGCTACAAAGAAGGGCTACGATTTCTACAGCGGCTACGGAATCAAGACCATTGCAACCAAGTACCCGAACGTTGCCCGCAGCTTCTTCGAGAAAAAGGGCATGGATACTGAGATAATCAAGATAGAGGGCTCGGTCGAGCTTGCACCGCTCCTCGAGCTTGCTGACGGCATCGTAGATATCGTTGAGACAGGTACTACTCTCAAAGAGAACGGACTTGAAGTCATCGAGGACGTTGCACCTATCTCCGCAAGACTTATCGTTAATACAGTAAGCCTGAAAATGCGTCAGGCTGAGATAGAATCCCTTATCGAGAAGATACAGGCGAATTTATAATGACATGGCGGGATTCCGCAGGAAGGGATAAATATGAAGAAGATATACGCAAACGGAACAGACGAAAAGAATTTCCTCGCCGAGCTCTCAAAGCGTGCGGGCGAGACAAATAAGAAGGTTACTGAGACAGTTTCCGCGATAATCGAGGACGTAAGAGAGAACGGCGATACTGCTGTAAAGAACTATACTCTTAAATTCGACGGAAATCTTCCGCAGTATTACGAGGTGCCCCGCGATGTCATCAATGACGCTCTCACAGAGGCAGACCAGGAATTTGTAGACGCTCTTCTCAACGCTCAGGAGAACATCGCCAACTTCCACAACAGACAGGTCGAGCAGGGATTCATCAATGCCAAGGAAAACGGCTGCATTATGGGTCAGAAGGTACGCGGACTCGAGCGTGTGGGACTCTACGTTCCCGGCGGCACGGCTGCATATCCGTCAAGCGTGCTCATGAATGCTATCCCTGCCAAAATTGCCGGTGTCAAAGAGATAATCATGGTAACTCCTCCCAAGAAGGACGGCACTCCCAACAAGGATATCCTCGTTGCGGCGGCTATCTGCGGAGTTGACAGAGTTTTCATGTCCGGCGGAGCTCAGGCTATCGCGGCTCTTGCATACGGCACCGAGGAGATACTCAAGTGCGACAAGATAGTAGGTCCCGGAAACATATACGTTGCAACAGCAAAGAAGCTTCTTTACGGCGTTGTAGATATCGACATGATAGCAGGTCCGAGTGAGATACTCGTTATCGCTGACGATACGGCTGACCCGAAATTCGCAGCCGCAGACCTTATGTCACAGGCAGAGCACGACGTCCTCGCCTCTGCAATAATGGTAACAACGAGCGAGAAGCTCGCCGACGCGACTATAGCTGAGATAAACCGCCAGAAGGAATATCTCTCACGCAAGGAGATTATCGAGAAGTCACTTGACGACTACGGCGCTATCATCATCGCTGACAGCCGTGAAAAGTGCGTTGAGCTTGCAAATGAGATAGCTCCCGAGCACCTTGAGGTACTCATGGAGAATCCGTTCGAGCTCCTCGGAAGCCTCGAAAATGCCGGCTCGGTATTCCTCGGAAACTACGCGTCAGAGCCTCTCGGCGACTACTATGCAGGTCCTAATCACGTCCTCCCGACAAGCGGCACAGCTCGTTTCTTCTCGCCGCTCGGAGTTGCAAGCTTCACAAAGCGCATGGCTTACACATACTACACTGAGGATGCTCTCCGTCAGGCTAAGGACGATATCGTACTCATTGCCGAGCGCGAGGGACTTACAGCTCACGCAAATGCTATCAATGTACGCTTTGAATGAGCGGCAAACCTGGAAATAACAGGCTCAACAAAGCCTTCACTATAGCGGCGTTAATTATCGCGGGAGTATTCACTCTTTTGTTCCTTGTGCTTTTCATCCTGACAGGTCAGGGCGTATTGAGACTTGGCTTATGCCTGCCGTGGCTCATTATCCTTGTTATAATGCTGATAAAAGGTGCGGAAAAGCACAGCTGCGGCTGGAGCATTGCAGGTATAGCGTGTGTAACTCCTGTTTTGCTTATGATGTCTGTGATGTTCATCGGAGTAGGCTCTGAAACGCCCTGGAGGTATCCTTTTCAGCGTGCATATATCCGCTTTTACCGAAGCTGGTATGAAGAGGTCCTTCCGCAGAAATTTCCGAAGGATATCTGCAGATATTACTTCAGCTATACACCTACATTCGGGCAGGGATCAGGACACGATTCCGTGCGCTTTTCAGCTCCGACCGAAACGATAGAAGTGTATGAGAAAGAGTATGCTTCACAGGCGATATACACGATACCTCTTTCCGATTTCAAAGATTCGTATATCTATTACGTGAAAGATATCAGCCCGAAGGCAGAGCAGGGATTGGATGAGTACCCTAATAACACACTCCATATCTATTACGACAACAAATTCTGGAATGATACCGACGCAACGGTTTATGTTATCTCGGCAGTCCACGATTTCAACCACCCAAGCAGTTATTCTGTTATTATAAGTCAAGACCATACAAAAATACAATTCGCTAAACAATTTGGTTAACAGGAAGTGATATTATGAATAATTCATGGGAGCAGAACGTCCGCAGGGTAGTTCCCTATGTACCCGGTGAACAGCCGAAAGAATCGGACGTTATCAAGCTCAATACAAACGAGAACCCCTATCCGCCCGCTCCGGAGGTAAGGGCTATACTCGACAGCTTTGACGAATCACGCATGAGACTTTACCCGACTCCCGATGCGGCGGAGCTCACAGATGCTATCGCTGAGAGATACGGCTTGAAGTCCTCACAGGTCTTTGTCGGAGTCGGCTCTGACGACGTTATATCAATGGCATTCCTGACTTTTTTCAACTCGTATAAGCCGGTGCTTTTCCCTGATATAACCTATTCGTTCTACGACGTATGGGCTGACGTTTACCGCATTCCATACCAGACAAAGCCACTCCGCGCCGACCTTACTATCGACCCCGCAGACTATAAATGCGAGAACGGAGGTATCATCTTCCCGAACCCGAATGCTCCTACAGGCGTTTACGAGAGCGTGGAAATGATAGAGGACATCGTAAAGGCGAATCCGGATTCAGTCGTTATGATAGACGAGGCTTATATCGACTTCGGAGGCGAGAGCTGTCTGCCGCTTATAGAGAAGTATGACAATCTCCTTGTGATACAGACATTCTCGAAATCACGCTCTATGGCGGGAATGAGAATAGGCTTTGCAATGGGCTGCGAGAAGCTTATCAAGTACATGAACGACGTCAAGTTCTCGATAAATTCCTACACAATGAACACCGTAACTCAGGTCTGCGGAGCTGCTGCTGTACGCGACGAGAAATACTTCCGCGATACCGTTCAGAAGATAATCGACACACGCGAATACTCGAAGAAAAAGCTCTCGGAGCTCGGCTTTACGTTCCCGGATTCAATGAGCAATTTCATATTCGCATCGCCGCAGAAAAAGTCCGCGGAGTATGTTTTCACCGAGCTCAAAAAGCGCAGGATATTCGTCCGCTGGTGGGATAAGCCCATTGTCAGGGACTATCTGCGCATTTCTGTCGGCACCCGCGAGGAAATGGACAAGCTGTTCGCGGCTTTGGAGGAAATAATCAATGGATAAAGCAAAACGCTGCGGAGAGGTAGTCCGCAAGACTAAGGAAACAGACATATTTGTAAGCGTCGAGATAGACGGTCTTGGCAGAGCTGACATCGAAACAGGCGTGGGATTCTTCGATCATATGCTGACTGCTCTTTCCGTACACAGCGGTATCAGCATGACGATAAAGGTCAAGGGAGACCTCGGGGTGGACTGTCACCACACCATAGAGGATACGGGTATCGCACTCGGACAGGCGCTGGGACAGGCGCTGGGAGCAAAATCCGGCATAGTCCGCTACGGAACGGCGTTTATCCCTATGGACGAGGCTCTTGCAATGGCGAGCCTTGACCTCTCGAACAGACCGTTTCTTGTATTCGATTGTCCGTTCACGAATCAGAGCTGCGGCAGCTACGACCTTTGCATGACGGAGGAGTTTTTCCGCGCATTTGCGTTCAACTCCGGCATGACGCTGCATATCAAGCTCCTTTACGGCAGCAATGACCACCACAAGGCTGAAGCTGTATACAAGGCAGTCGCACACGCTCTGAAAACAGCCGTAACGCTCAATTCTGACGGCTCTACGCTCTCGACGAAAGGAGTTCTGTGATGATAGCGATAATTGATTACGGCGCAGGAAACATTTTCAGCGTCAAGAATGCCCTCGATTATCTCGGGCTTGAAAGCGCTCTTGTTAAGGACAAGGAATCAGTTAAGGCTGCCGACGCAGTAATACTTCCCGGAGTAGGAGCTTTTCCGGCAGCAATGGAAATGCTCAATAAATCTGGACTTGTTGACACTATCAAGGAGGAAGCCTCACGCAAGCCGTTCCTCGGCATCTGCCTCGGTATGCAGCTCATTTTCGAGAAGGGCTACGAGTTTGAGGAGACTGACGGACTCGGTCTCATCGGCGGCTCTGTTATAAAAATGGAGGAGCCTGACCTGATAATCCCGCACATGGGCTGGAACAAGCTCGAAAAGCTCAATAGCTGTCCGCTGCTTGAAAACGTCGGAGATAACGAATACGTCTACTTCGTCCACTCTTACAAGGCGGAATGTGCTGACAAGGATATCGCCGCATACAGCGAATACGGTGGAAGAGTCCCTGCTCTTGTTTACGACGGCAAATACGTGTACGGAGCTCAGTTCCACCCCGAAAAATCGGGAGAGACAGGTCTGAAGATACTCAGGAGCTTCGGAGAGCTTATATGAGCGCCGAATATCTTAAATGGATAATGCCGTCCATAACAAATCGTTCTGTAAAAAAATCTGATTTTCGTTTTGAAAAGGCAATGGAACAAGCGAATATCGCTCTTGATATGAAAAAAAGAGGTAATCTTCCGGAGATTGATGATATTATTGCTTGTGTTAATGAGTTTCTTGAATCGCTTAAAATGAAAAAAGTTGAACCTCAGAAGAAAAAAACGAGGAATGTATATTCTGATATATGGAACAAGAATAAAACGGACGGAATGGCTGAAAAGCGTGATATCGTATGGATAAAGCTGACATAGAATGGAGTTGTCGGTGTTGTTGGAACATCTTGTGATGTTTTTCTTGATTTCCCAAAGGAAAAGGCGAAATATTCTACCTCTGACCTCATCGTTGAATACATTGCTTCCAAAATAGGGAAAGGTTTTAACTGGGATACTGAAAATGTACTGATATTTCCGCTGTGCAATATCCCAGACGGGTTAAATCGTTCTGATATTGAGAGTGGCATCGGAAACTATCTTATCCATAAAGGGATACCCATACTTGATTATTATTCACATAATTACTAATAGGAGAGCAATATGATAATTTTTCCTGCAATAGATATAAAGGACGGCAACTGCGTCCGACTTTTCAAGGGCGATTTCTCGACCGTTGAGAAGGTCGCTTCCGACTATCTCGAGACAGCCAAAAGCTTCGAGACTGCCGGTGCCGAGTGGATACACATGGTCGACCTTGACGGCGCAAAAGAGGGCAGACCGGTCAACACAAAGATATACACAGACGTTGCCGAAAAGACAAATCTCAAGGTCGAGCTCGGCGGAGGCATACGCAGTCTTGAGACGATACGCGAATACCTTGAAATGGGAATAACCCGCGTAATACTCGGCTCTGTGGCGCTCAAAAACCCGAAGCTCGTATGCGATGCCGTTGAAAAGTTCGGCAGCGAGAAGGTAGTCGTAGGGATAGATGCGATGAATGAAATGGTCGCGACCGAGGGCTGGCTCGAGAGCTCCGACGTCCACTACATTGACCTTGCAAACAAGATGATAGAGGCGGGCGTGAAGTATTTCATCTTCACCGATATTTCCAAGGACGGTACGCTCTCCGGAGTCAACCGCGAGCAGCTCAAAAAGCTCGCAGATGCAACTGAGGGCAGAGCAAACATCGTCGCTTCCGGCGGAGTCCACACAATAGACGATATCATCGCCTGCAAGGAAATGGGACTTTACGGTACTATCTGCGGAAAGTCCATTTATAAGGGAACTCTCGACCTGCGCGAAGCTATAAGCTATGCAAAGTGAGTAACATTATGAGACTAAGACCGTATGTACCGCTCCTTGATTTCGACATTATCAGCAAATGGATAACTCAGCCCCGCGAGCACGCTTTATGGTGTGCTGGACGGACTGAATTCCCGATCGGGCGTGATGACTTTCATCGTTTACTCGACGATATAGCCGTCAGATGCGGAGACGCTCCTTTTATAGCGACTGATAATGATGGCAATCCGGTTGGATTCTTCTGCTATTCAGTGAATACTCAGCTGAATGAAGGAATGCTCAAATTCGTGATGATAGACCCCTCACAGCGCGGAAAAGGCTTCGGAAAAGAAATGCTGAAGCTTGCAGTCGGATATGCTTTTGAATATACAGGAGCTGAAAAAGTGCGATTGTGCGTGCTCTCTGTAAATGAAGGAGCAAAGCGCTGTTACAGCAGTGTAGGATTCGCTGAAACAGGCACTGATAAAAATGCTTTTTCCTATGAGGAAGAATCGTGGGACAGGTGCCATATGGTCATTGAGAAAGGTGGTAAATAATGCTTGCAAAAAGAATAATCCCGTGCCTTGACGTAAGAAACGGCAAGGTAGTAAAGGGCGTTAATTTTGAAGGCGTCAGAGACGTAGGCGACCCCGTTGAATGTGCCGAGGAGTACAACAAACAGGGCGCGGACGAGATAGTTTTCTACGATATAACAGCTTCATTCGAGGGCAGGGGAGTTTTCCTCGATGTTGTACGCGACACCGCTAAGAAGGTGTTCGTACCTCTGACAGTCGGCGGCGGAATCAAGACTGTTGACGATATCCGCGAGGCGCTCAGAGCCGGAGCTGACAAAGTTTCCGTTAACTCTCAGGCAGTGCAGAATCCCCAGCTCATCAAGGACGGAGCTGATATCTTCGGAAGCCAGTGCATCTGCGTCGGTATCGACGCCAAGAAGATAGCCGACAACAAGTGGACCGTCTACATCAACGGCGGACGCAAGGACATGGGTATCGACCTCATCGACTGGGTACACACTATAGAAAAGCTCGGAGCAGGCGAGATATGCCTCAACTCCATTGACGCAGACGGCACAAAAGAGGGCTTTGATATCCCGATGCTGAAAGCCGTATGCGACAACTGCTCTATCCCCGTTATCGCGAGCGGCGGAGCAGGCAAGATAAACGACTTTTATGAAGTCTTTGAAAAAACTGGAGCTACCGCGGCTCTTGCGGCATCGCTCTTCCACTTCAAGGAGCTCACCGTCGGCGAGGTCAAGGACTACTGCCGCGGCAAGGGCGTTATCGTGAGGTAACTATGGACAAGATATGGGAAGATATGCACGCGGCGACAGAGGCTGTGCTCAATGCGAGACAGATATCGGAATTCGTCTCTGCGGGAGAGGTCTCGGCGGCGGTGCTGAGCAAATCGGGCAAGATATACACCGGCGTCTGTATCGACACCTGCTCGACTCTTGGGATATGCGCCGAGAGAAATGCCATTTTCAACATGATAACCAACGGCGAGAACGAGATTGCGAGAGTTCTTTGCATTCCTCCTGTCGAGGGCAAGGGAGCTCCCTGCGGAGCGTGCCGCGAGCTCATGGTACAGCTCATGCCGACAAGCTACAAGGACATCGAGATAATGCTCGATTACCGCACAGGCAAAACTGTCAGACTCGGCGATATAACTCCCGAATGGTGGATAGATTACTGATACGGAAGGTATAACTATGATAAAGATAGATATGAACGACCTCGACAAGTTCTTCGTCAAGGGAGAGCTTATCCCGGCGATATGCTACGAGGTCAACACGAAAACGGTTCTCATGCTCGCATACATGAACAAGGAGAGCCTCAAAAAGACCCTCGAGACCGGCTATACATGGTTCTGGAGCAGGTCGAGACAGGAATACTGGAACAAGGGAGCTACTTCCGGACATTTGCAGAAGGTCGTGTCAATTTACGGTGACTGCGACAACGATACCCTGCTCGTAAACGTCGAGCAGACCGGCGTTGCTTGTCATACCGGAAGCTACAGCTGCTTTTTCAATGAATTATATAACACAGAGGAGAATGAATAATGACAGTTTATCAGGAAATATTTGAAGTTATCAAGGAGAGAAAGAAGCAGTACGAAAACGGCACTGCTGCTGAGAATTCCTACACCTGCTACCTCTTCGACAAGGGCGTAGACAAGATATGCAAGAAGGTCGGCGAGGAAGCTACCGAGACCGTTATCGCTGCAAAGAACGGCGACAACGACGAGCTCATGAACGAGATAAACGACCTTCTCTACCACGTAATGGTGCTCTGCGCAAATCAGGGACTCGAGTGGTCGGACGTTGAGAAGGTGCTCGACGAGCGCAACGAGAAGATAGGCAACCTCAAGAAGTTCCACACTGTTGACAAGAATACATGATTATGCAGGGCGGATATTATCCGCCCGAATTTTTTTGAGAATTTTTTATTTTTAGCGTCAGAAACCTTTCTTTCAAAGCGAGTGTAGTAGATGAACATGTTCAAAGGGGTGAAACGATGACAGATAAAGAGCTTCGCCGGAAAATGGAGCAGTCTCCCGAAGCGGGCAGACGTGCGCTGTTTGACGAGTACTGCGGCTACGTTTACGCGATATGCGCGAACAAGCTAAGGAACTGCGGCACAAGCGAAGACGTTGACGAATGCCTGAGCGATACGTTCGCGGCGGTATTCCGGTATCTCGACAGCGCAAGCGGCAAAGACGGCGACTTAAAAGGTATAATCGGCACTATAGCAAAGCGGACGGCTATCGACTATTTCAGGCGGCTCGCTCCAAAGAGCGACAGGACCGTTTCAATTGATTCCGAAAACTTCCGCGAGCTTTCCTCGGAGATACGCGTTGAGGAGGCGGCGGAGCGTTCAGCTCTGCGAGAGACAGTGCTCGACTGCATAAAAAGGCTCGGCGAGCCGGATTCATCTATTATCGTTTACTTCTACTACTACGGCAAAAAAACAAAACAGATAGCCCCGCTTGTGGAGCTTACAGATTCGGCTGTTCAGAAGCGGCTGAGCCGCGCAAGGAAGAAGCTCGAAGAGCTTCTGCGCGAAGCGGGTATAACCGGGGAGGGATATGTATGAGATTTGATGATATATTCAATGATATCGACAATGATACAGCTGATAAATTATCGCAGGAATATCCGGTCCTCACCGATAAGGAGAAAGAGAGGTTGTACGCTATGAGTAAAAGAAAGTATAATACAGAGGAAATGCCCGAGATGAATATCAACGAGGTCTCAGGCGTTGAAAAATACAGCAGACCCAAGTGGTATAAGGGACTCAGCATTGCGGCGGCGGCAGTTCTTGTATTTGCGGGAATCGGCGGAAGTATGGCTGTAATCAGCCGAAACGGACACGGTCCGGGTACAGATACTGATTCTGATAAGGCCGTTGTGACCACAGAGGCTGAGACTACAGAAGCGGTCACCGAGGCGGTCACAGAAGCTTCAACTGTCGCAGAGGATATTGATGCTGATGCGATAGCTCAGGAAATGGTCGATGAATACACTGACTACCTGAGTGACCTCTGGGGAGGAACTCTGCAAGTTGATACTTCCGATGTTGTGGTAAAGGAATTCCCTGATGATGGCATCACACGCCGTTATTACCGTGTCGTTGACCCGAGATATCCCACTTGGGAAGACCTTGAAAAGCGCTGCTACGAGGTATTTGATACCGAGTTAGGAGATATTGTTCTCGGCAATCGTGACCTTTTCTATGCTCCTGAAGATGAGATGACATATGATACCCTGTTCTTCTCAAGGGGAGACAGCTACTACCGCGATGCAGGTATTGATAATGATCCCAAGAGTGTTGTATGGGATCAGGATCGCGCTGAGGGCGAGCTTACTCCCGAGGGCGATATTCTCACAACTATGACGATAACATATACCGATTGCAGCCCTAATTACAGGATGATAACAGATTTCAGATTTGTTAATACCGAAAACGGCTGGCGGATAAAAGAAGCTAACGAAAGCTCCGTTCCTCTGGACGAAAACGGACAGCCGACAACCTTCGGCGATGAGCAGATCGTAGATGATGATGAGGAAAGCGAATAAATACTGAAAAAGGAGACCCGAGGGTCTCCTTTTTTATGCTTTGTAGTTTTCAGCTTCCTTGCAGAGCTTGATGTCCACAAGAGCGTCAATGAGGGTTCCGGAATCGGTGTATTCCTCCGAGAAGACCTTGCCCTCGGCGCGTATGCGGTTGATGAAGGCTGTCTTATCATATGGAACGAGCAGCTTCATACGCTTTGCCGTCTCGGGAAGATTCTTCGCAATGCATTCGAGAAGCTTGTCAAACCCGCCGTGGTGCTTCGCGGAGATGATAACAGTGTGGTCGTCCTCGAAAACGGTGTCCGGAAAGAGTGACGCATCGGATTTGTTCATGACGTTTATCTTAGGGATACCGTCGCAGCCGAGCTCGGAAAGGAGCTGAGCTGTTACCTCCGCCTGTTGTTCGCGCTCGGGGGAGGAGAGGTCCTGCACATTGAGGATAATGTCGGCGGAAGCCGCTTCCTCAAGAGTGGACTTGAACGCCTCGACAAGATTATGGGGCAGACGGCGGATAAGTCCGACCGTATCTATCAGCAGAACGCTTCTGCCGTCGGGGAGCTCTATCGCGCGGGAGGTGATATCAAGCGTTGCGAAGAGCTTATTCTCAGCGAGTACGCCTGCATCTGTGAGCGCATTCAGCAGAGTTGACTTGCCGACGTTGGTATATCCCACGATAGCCGCAGAGAGCACTCCGTCCTTTTTGCGGCGTGAGCGCGAGAAGGTACGGTGCTTTTTGAGCTCGTCGAGCTCAGCTTCGAGGTAAGAGATACGCTTGCGGATATGGCGTTTGTCGGTCTCGAGCTTGGTCTCGCCGGGACCTCTTGTTCCGATACCGCCGCCGAGACGCGAGAGCGAGGTTCCCATGCCGGTAAGGCGCGGGAGGCGGTATTTCTGCTGAGCGAGCTCGACCTGAAGCTTGCCTTCTTTGGTGCGGGCGCGCTGAGCGAAGATGTCGAGGATAAGCGTGGTGCGGTCGATGACTCTTACATCGAGGATATTCTCGATATTACGCACCTGAACGCCGCTGAGCTCGTGGTCGAAAATGACAAGCTCTGCGTCGAGGACTCCGAGCTGTTCGCGGAGCTCTTCAAGTCTGCCTGTACCCATGCAGGTAGCGGGGTCGAAGGTCGCCTTGCGCTGTATCATCTTGCCGACGACCTCGGCATTTGCCGCAGAAGCAAGCTCTGCGAGCTCGTCAATTGAGGTATCAGCGTCGAACTCTCCGGTATCAACGCACGCGAGAACGGCTTTAACAGGGAGCTCTTCGGTCTTGTTTTCGTACATATAGTCTCCTTACTGGGGAACGTTTTCATCGGCGGACTCAGTCACGGGAGCAGTCTCCTCGGACGATTCCACGAGATAGGCACTGCCGTTCTGGTCGTATTTGTATGTGTCCTTGTGGAGCTTATTATCGGCAGTTGTATAGGTCTCTGTTTTCTGGACTGCGACGAGCTTTCCGCCCTGCCACTGGTAATCGACGTACTTGGTTATATAGCCGTTGTCATAGGTCTGTGTGAGCTGATTCTCGCCGGAAACAGTCATCTCCATGCCGACCTCGTTTAGGGGTTTGTCCTCGTAGAAGTCGTTGCTTTTTTCGTCGTAGCAGTAGTAGTATCCGCAGCCGGATTCGGCATTTTCATAGGGGATATAGATATCCTTGAAGCCGTCGAAGTTGAAATCCGCGACGATGATATGCTTCTCGTCGGGAGTGTAATAGTAATCGAGAGTTTTTATTTTTCTGTCGTTTATGGAGAGCTCGACAGAAGTGCCGTTAAGCGCATATGAGAGTCTTACCTCCTCGGTAGGAGCGGTAAGAGTCTCGGTCAGGGCGATAGTAGCGGTTTCCTGCGGAGCTGTCGATTCGTAGACGGTGAAATTCTCAGCTATAACGTATTCCTCGGGGTCGCGGTCCTTTTTGCCGCACGAGCCGAGAACAGCCGCAGTCAGCAGCAGCGCCGTACAGACAGTCAGCTTATTCATCTGACGCTCCTTCCGCGAGACGTGATATCTCCTGAGGCGTGAAAACGTAATTCCTGCCGCAGAAGTGACAGCTCACTTCCGTATCCTTGCCCTCAGCGGCAATGGAGAGAAGCTCTTTCCTGCCGATGCTTATGAGAACCTTTTCCGTGCGTTCTCTGCTGCAATCGCACTTGTATGCGGGTGAAGCGGTATCGAGCTCGTTGGGGTCAAGTCCAGCGAGGAGCATATTTGCAATCTCCTCGGGAGTAACGCCCTCGTCGAGCATAGCTGAAACGGGTCTCATAGCGGCAACGTTTTTTTCGATAGTGTCGATGCATTTTTCATCAGCGAAGGGGAGAAGCTGCACGAGGAAGCCTCCCGCAGACTTGACGCTGAGGTCGGGAGCAACAAGAACTCCGAGTGCGCATACGGTAGGTATCTGCTCGCTTGTAGCATAGTAGCTTGCGATATCCTCAGCTATCTCGCCTGAAACGAGGGGGATAACGCCGACATAGGGCTCGCGCAGGCCCATGTCCTTGACAACAGACAGCGTGCCGTTTTTGCCTACAGCTCCGGAAACATCGAGCTTGCCGACGCTGTTGAGCGGGAGCTCCACAACGGGATTGTTCACGCAGCTTTTAACGTTTCCGCGGCTGTCAGCGACAGCAACGAGCTGACCGGTCGGACCGTCAGCATCGATGCGCAGAGTAATGCTGTCCTCGTCGCCCTTGAGCATATAGCCCATGAGTGAAGCGCCGACAGACAGCCTTCCGAGAGCGGCAGTTACTACCGCAGATGTTTTGTGTATTTTTTCGATTTCTGATACTATATCCTTTGCGTCGAGCACGGCTGCAAATGCCGAACCGTCAGCAGATATCGCCCTATAGAGATTTCCCATGATGAATTTCCTTTCTTACGCAAGATGTCAGTTTACGGTCTGACCGTTTCTGATGCATTTTGCGGCATATACTATTCGCTGCGAATCAGCGGCAGGCGGGTCGAAGGTATCGTCGCCGTATTTTGCAAGTATCTCGAAGCCCGCGTCAGTGAGGAGCTTTTCGAGCTTTTCCTCGCTGTAAGCCTTTTCCGAGAAAGCGTCGGAACTCCGCGAATACAAGCCGTTTTCCTCGAGCTCGAAGAATTCAAGCTGCATTTTTACCTCGTCCGTTTCGGACACGAGGGTATTCTCCCAAACGCAGTAAACGTTGTCGGTCTCGTAGGTGAAGGTATTGTTTGCGAGGACATTCCTGTGCTTGTAGAGCGTATTCACGTCGAAGATGAAGAGACCTCCTATCTCCGAGAAGAAGGCTACATTCTCGAATACAGCCTTCACGTCGCTGATACTGTTCAGGTGATTGATACTGTCGAGGGCGCAGAGAGTTATGTCGATAGTGCCGAACATATCGAGCCTGCGCATATCCTGACAGAGATACTGTATATCAAGTCCGCTGTCGAACTTTTTATCAAGCGCGATGCCGAGCATTTCGTCGGAATTGTCAACGCCTATCACGTCGTAGCCGAAACGAGCCATTTCCTCGGAGATACTGCCTGTACCGCAGGCAAGGTCGAGGAGGATACCGCCGTCGGTATCGCGGAATTTTCTGATGATATCGTTGAAATATCCGGCACGCTTCCTGTAGTCGATATTAGCTGTGAGCTGGTCGTAATACCGTGCAAAAACGCTGTATCCAGCCATTAGTTTATTTCTACCTCCTCAGAGCCCATAACGTTGTGCTCATCGTCGAAAAGAAGTCTCTCACGCTTTACGAGAATCTCGCTTCCCGAGGTATAGTCGGTATAGTCGACGTAGATATCCCACGGGTCGTCAGAGCCTTTATACTGCTTTTCCATAGTCAGAAGCACAGGAGCGCCGTTCTCGTCCCAGCCATAGGTGCGGGTCTCGTGTTCAGCGGCTGTGTATCTGATATTTGTCACAAAAGTGTTGTTTTCGGGGTCGACAACTGCAAATGTGTCTATCTCCTTCATGGCGTCCCACTTCTCGAATTCGCCTGTTGAGGGGTCGTAGTGATAGTAGACGCCGAACGTATTGAGAACGCCTATCTGCTGAGGGATAAAGAGGTCGTTATTGCCGTCGCTGTCGAAATCGTAGACTGACATCTCAGCGAGGTTATCAGCATTGTTATCCTCGAGATAGCGCTGCATTTCCTCAGTATCCACAGCGATAGTCTGGAGCTTCTGACCGTTCTCGGATACTTCAAGTCCGGTATTGAGGAGCGTGAAAGTGAAGCTTCCGTCGCTGAAGGCGGGGGATTCCTGCTTGTGAGTGTTCTTTACCGCCGTGGTGACAGTCGAAGTTACCGCAGGAGGAGCAGCCGGCTGAGCGGGAGCATTGCCGGTACGCTTGAACGTGGCTTTTGTTGCCGCGGTTTTAGTTCCCTTCTGAGAAGAAGCCGATCTATGCGAGGACTGTCCCGACGTCTTCGCTGTTGCAGAAGTTCCGCTTGCTGCTGAGGAATTTGCAGATGTTGTCTTATTTGATTGCTTATCAGTTCCGGCAGAAGTTGTCGAAGCTGATACTTCTGAGGCAGCGGACGAAGCTGATTCCGCGGTTGCAGGCTCAGTGGGAGCCTTGACCTCAGGTGTATCCGAGTGACCGCAGCTCACAAGAGCGAGCCCGAATGCGAGCACCGGAATAACTGTTTTTTTCTCCATAATCATACCTCTATAATTTCAAAATGAGGCGACAATAAGCCGCCCCATATTTGATCACTTGCTGCTTTCTTTAAGCTTGCAGCACTTCTTGTATTTTTTACCGCTTCCGCAGGGGCAAGGGTCGTTATCGCCGACCTTGTTTGCAGAGCGTACAGGCTCGGAGAAGCTTCCGTCGCCGGCGCCGGCATTAGGAGCGTCAGGCTTTGCGACCTGTTCACGCTCGGGAGCCTCGTGCTTCTGGAGCTTTACAGTAAGCAGAGCACGTACTGTATCCTCGCGGATAGACTCAACCATTGCATCGAACATCTCGAAGCCCTCGTATCTGTACTCGATAACGGGGTTCTTCTGACCGAATGAACGGAGACCTATACCCTTCTTGAGCTCTTCCATGTCGTCGATATGAGACATCCACTTTGTATCAACGGTCTTGAGGAGGATGACACGCTCGAGCTCACGGATTATCTCGCTGCCGTATTCCTCTTCCTTAGCCTGATATATCTCGCCGCACTTTTCGTTGAGGGCGTTGATTATCTGCTCCTTGGTAACGCTCTTGAGCTCGTCCTCAGTGAATGTGAGGTCCTCGTTGCCGATGAGCCAGCCGAGGAAGTATTCCTTCAGACCAACGATGTTCCAGTCGTCGTGGTTATCCTCGTCGATGAGGTAGTTGTTAACAGTAGTTGTGATGAGGTCCTCCATCATCTTGAGGATATCCTTGTGGAGGTCCTCACCGTCGAGAACCTGTGAACGCTGCTTGTAGATTATCTCACGCTGTGTATTCATAACGTCGTCGTAGTTGAGGACGTTCTTTCTGATGCTGAAGTTTCTGCCCTCGACCTTTTTCTGTGAGGACTCGATTATCTTTGTGAGCGACTTGCTCTCGATAGGCATAGTCTCGTCAACGTTGAGGACCTTCATCATGTTTTCGAGGCGGTCGCCTGCGAAGATACGCATAAGGTCGTCCTCAACAGAGAGGAAGAAGCAGCTTTCACCTTCGTCGCCCTGACGTCCTGAACGTCCGCGGAGCTGGTTGTCGATACGTCTGGATTCGTGACGCTCTGTACCGAGAATGTAGAGACCGCCTGCCTCCTTAACGGCAACAGCCTTTTCCTTTACTTCAGCGTTGAACTTATCGTAGAGCTCGCGGTATATCTTTCTTGTCTCGAGGATCTCCTCGTTGTCGGTATCAGCGTAGCCGATAGCCTCGGAGATGATATCCTCCTCGATGCCGCGCTTTCTGAGCTCAGCTCTTGCGAGGAACTCAGCGTTACCGCCGAGCATTATATCGGTACCACGACCAGCCATGTTGGTAGCGATAGTAACAGCACCGTATTTACCAGCCTGAGCAACTATCTCGGCTTCCTTTGCGTGGTGCTTGGCGTTGAGGACCTCGTGCTTTACGCCCTTTCTCTTGAGCATAGCGGAGAGGAGCTCTGACTTTTCGATAGAAACAGTACCAACGAGGATAGGCTG
>JAEEGL010107960.1_pt1 | contig 19186 bp, 17 predicted proteins | sample 9134231 | NCBI WGS metagenome assembly JAEEGL01 (sample SAMN16246548, study PRJNA631951) | gut metagenome | biome: gut microbiome; feature: rumen; material: fiber-attached | host: Bos | place: Iran: Karaj | collected 2018-10 | reverse complement strand
TGATCGGGATGAACGAGCAGATTACAAGCACGACGGCGACGATCTTAAGCACGGTTACAGGCTCGTGTAAAAATATAAACCCGTAGAGCATAGTCAGAATGACTGCTCCCAAAGTCGTGGACATAGAGATCAGCGAAAGCGGTCCGTACGACGCAGCCTTGACCTTCAAGCCGTTGTACAAAGCGAGACCGCAGCCGAAGACTATGGCGCATATGAGCGTCTGCCAGTTCCAGAAGAGGCTGAATCCGCTGATGCAGAAGAGCACCGCAAACGATATCCCTCCTCCGACCATATTGTAAAAAGCAGACGCGAACTTTCCCGAGCCCGCCGTTCTCTGATATTTTTTCATGAAGACCCATGCCAGCCCGTAGAGAGAGACAGGTATGAGCAGCAAAAGGACCTGCATTTTTCCGACCTTCGTTTTATTGTTCCCGGTCGTCTGAACGACCGAGGCATATTGTAAACCCTTTGGATGAATAATTCAATCAAAATAAGCTCCGCGCATGTAAAATGCGCAAAAAACAGCCGGAAACGAGTCCGGCTGTTTTCTTTCAATTAACTGTTCGAATTATTTCGGAAACGATCATTCCTTAACGATCTGAGCCTCGGGAGCGTTCTTCTTAACGCTATCGATTCCGTTCAGGCAGCTGGCTTTTGTCTTGTAGCCTTCGCTGACAGCGATGATCTGGCCGTTTGTAGCTTTGAGGCGGAATCTGAATTCTCCTGCTTTGTCTGTGTAAACTTCGAATTTCGGATGTTTAACTTTCTCGAAGCCTTCAACTGTCTGATCTTCGACTGCACCTACGCTGTTCTTCTTAACACTTGCGATGCCGTTCATGCAAGATTTCTCTGACTTGTAAACTTCGCTCGAAGCGATGACTTCGCCGTTAGTAGCCTTCAGATCGAATTTAACGCCTGTCTTGGTTTCTCTTACAACAAATTTTCCCATGATGTTTTCTCCTTTTCAAAAATTTCCTTAAAGGGTTATAAAAATTATAACATATCGAGTTCATTTTGCAACCGACAAAAGGAGTTTTTTTACGAAAAAGATACGATTTTGTCGATAATTTGTTGAGATCTATGTCAAAACAGGCTTTTTTTCAGTCATCTTCGCTTAAAATACCGGCGACATTGCTGTCGATCTGCTTTCCGCTTGCCACGCAGTCGAGAGCCTCCGACATGCACCTGTACAGATTGGCCGTTCCTTTCCTGCTCTTTTTGTAGCTCATGGCGCGCTCAGGCGCGATGCCGATCGATCCCGCCGTCTGAACAGCGTCGATGTCTGCCGCGATGAAAACGAACTCCCATCCTTCCTTTGACTTCTGCTCCTCGATCATCTTTTTTACACTGTCGCTTGTGAACTCGCGGCTTGCGTTTTCAAGGCCGTCCGTCGTGATAAAAAACACCGTATGAGCGGGAACGTCCTCGGGACGGATGTATCTATGCACGTCTTTTATGTGGCAGATCGCTCCTCCGATCGCGTCGAGAAGCGCCGTGCAGCCGCCAACTGAATACTGTCTTTCCGTCATTTTACCGATCTTGTCAACGCGGATCCTGTCGTGCAATGTTTTGCTGTCGTTTGAGAAAAGTATCGTCGTAACCAGGACGTCGCTGCCCGATCTGCGCTGCTTTTCTATCAGCGAGTTGAAACCTCCGATCGTGTCGCTCTCCATTCCTGCCATCGAACCGCTCTTGTCGAGGATGAATACAGCCTCAGTGATGTTGTTCTCTTTCCCGATCTCTTCTTTTTTGATTTCTTCCTTTTTCATTTTCGTATCCTCCGTTTAAAATTATTTGCAGTCTCTCCCGTCCTGCGCTCATATTGTAATCGCCGCGAAAATAAAAAAGGTCTCCCGGCGGGAGACAATTTTACGGATCTTATTTGTTGTTTTCAGATCATCTGCCGATCAGTATCCGAGGCACGGCTGGTCGTAGTTGTAGAGCGCTTCGTTGATCTCTTCAATGTCATAGCAGCGCTTTCTGATAAAATATTCGACGATCAGATCCGCTTTGCTGCTGCGGGAAAGGGAAAAACCGGCTGTCGAAAGGAACGACTGCGTCTCATCCAAAGTAAGCTCCAGCGCGATCGCGAAGGCGACGGCAGTCTGTTTGCTCGGTCTGTATGACGGCTCGTTCTTGATCTTGGAGAACGTTTTACGGCTGACGTTGGCGCGCTTGTAGCATTCGGCGTCTGTCATGTTTTTTCTGTCTATGAGCGAAAGGAGCGTGTCCCTGAAACTGTCATCGTGTTTTTTGAGCCACTCGTCGAGATCGTCAAGGTTCGCATCCGCCTCCTGCATCGGAGCGCATTCTGCCGTATCGGCCCTCGCGAACGTAAAAAGTTCACTTCTCGCTGCCGTTCTCTCAACGCTTTTGACCGCTCTCTTTTCCGATCTCGCGGAACCTGCCGCAAGACCGTAACTCATCGGGGCTTCTTCGTAATTATCTTTCAGGAACCTTTCCAGTTCTTCGTTTCTTTCAGTTTCGGAATATCTGCCCTCTCCTGCGCATAAGTATATCTCTGTATTACCGTCTTTCGAGCGTAAAAATCTCTTCGCGGCCTTTAAAACGACAGAGAGTGTTTTCCTCTTCGTGCGGTCTTCCGAAACGGCAGAAGGTATCTCCGCAGAGATCGTCCTGCAGCCGAGATCGTAAGCGCGCTCGAATGCGTCCAAATATATATTCGAAAGACCGGCATGACCCGCTTTTCCCCCGTTCGGCATTTTTACTTTCAGAGAGAATTTTCTGCTCCCGCGATCCGCCCGATCATTAGATCTTTCTTGATGTTTTACAATGATCGCTATGTCGCAATTTATATCGTTTATGTCCGTTTTTACGATCTTTACAGGCATTTTCAGGCACCCTTTCCTTAAGTTTCACACACATTGCAGCAGATCTCGCCTTCGCGGCAGCTTTCTTCTCTTTGGGTAAAATAGAAGCAGTCGTCTTCCGGGTGTTGTTTTTTACACAAGCACTTCATAAATCACGCTTTCCGTTGTCGCATTGTATTTTCCGCTTATCTGCGTCCCTTTTCGGGGAAAATAGTATATATCGAGAAGAAAATGAATCCCACTCCGACATTGATCGCCGTTGCGATGAGAGCCGCGAGATCGAAATGACCCAGGATGCCGAAGATCACGAAAACCGTTACGTCAGGCACAAGTCCGAAATAGAGGAACAGGATCATAAGGAACAATTTAAGATTGCGCTCCATTCCGAGAGGCTGCGAAAGATCGACGAACGCTCCCGCATTCGTCCCGTAAAAATCCACCGAAACGACGAACAGCAGCCATATCAGCGCGAAAAGCGGGTTCGCCCTCATTATTATGACCCCTATCACGAACGCGGGGATCAGATCGAGCAGACAATTAAGACTGCTCGCGGCGAGAGTCCATAATACCTTTTTCTTTATGCTCTCGGGAATCAGCAGAAAGCTCTCCCTGTCTACCTCTTTAGCCAGCGAATTGCCCGTAGTCCTGTAGAACGAGCAGACGCCAAGCGCCAAAGCTACCGGGAAGAACAGTTCGAGTCTGAGCGCGAATCTGAAAAATACTGCCACCGCTGCGGCAACAAGAGCGTAAACGAGCCCCGTTTTTGTAAAAAATCCGAGGAACGCGAACCTTCTCCTGTTGTACATGTCCCTGTGGAAGAATACGCTCGCGCCTGCGCCTTTATTGAGTCCGTCCCTGAGAATCTTGTCGCTCCGGTCCTTTTTACCCGTTCCGGCGACAGTCCACGATTTTCCTTCCTTCATCATGCGCATCTTTTCGTCTTTTCTGTCCGCGCTCGCCATTGCTTCCTCGTAAAAGTCCGCTTTCATATTCCACATGACCAAGAACAGACATACGGCGAAAACCAGAAGAGCGGCTGCTGTGATAAGAACTCCCTTTATATTTCCCTCCTGCGCGAAGAGCACGAGTCCTTTTGTCCAGCCCCAGACGGGCAGATATCTTGTGAATCCGGCGTTGAAATAATTCTTTGCCGCGTCGAAGATGCCTGTTCCCTGCGATCTGTAAAACATCACAAATCCGATCAGAAGCGCTCCCAGCGCGCCGTAGACCAGATAGGGGAATATTTTTTTGAATCCCGGATGGTTCGAATTGATTATGAAGAACATCGTCTGGATGAGCATCGTATAACCGACAAGCACGAACACGCCCACCACTACCATCGCCGCAGGGAAGATGCCTACGCCGAATATATTCATGATGTTCGGGATGTATATTATCGTATAAATAATACCTATCATGACGAGCACGGCTATTTTTCTCGACATTCCGAGTAAAAGGTTGAACTGCGGCTTTTGGGGGGACGCGAATAATATATTCACGTCGGCTTTTTCAAAAATGTCTGCTCCGCTTTTGTTCGCGCTGAGAAATCCCAATGTCAGAAGAATAATACCGAGGCCTCCCACGATGAGTTCCAGCAAGGCGGGATCTCTTTTTTCGACCTCTTCGACCGTGACCCCCTCTTGAGGAACATTTGTGATCCTGTTCGTGACAAAACCCGCTATCATCGCGAAAACAGCCATCGCGATCGCCACGATGAGCACGATACCTACCCACGTTTTAAGAAGTCTCAATATCCTGTTTTTTAACGAATGAGTGATAAAATACAAAAACAGTTTCATTTTTTACCTTCCGATCAGTCATTTTCAGAGGAAGTCACATCTTCTTTTGAGACTCCTTCGGTGACTTCAAAGAAGATGTCCTCGAGCGTTTTATCAGTGTTCTCGAACTCTTCCCTCGTCACGTTCGCGACGAGACGGCCTCCCTGCATTATCAGCGCCCTGTCCCAGAGCATGTCCACGCTGTCGATTATGTGCGTACTGATAAAAAGCGTCTTTCCCTGCTCTCTCATCTCTTCCATCAGCAGTTTCAACTGTTTTATCGCATGAGGATCGAGACCTATCATCGGCTCGTCCATCAGCACGAATTCCGGATCTGGTAAAAGTCCGAGGCATATGTTCGCCTTCTGCTGCATGCCTTTGGACAGCTCGTCTCCGAACTTTTTACGCTTGTCATCAAGTTCGAAGCGTTTGAGAAGCTCGTCTATGCGCCCTTTGTAGTCAGTCAGCCTGTAGGCTCTCGCGACGAATTCCATATGCTCCGAAACCGTCAGATTCTGGTACAACGCCGGCATCTCCGGTATATAACCGATTATTTTCCTCGCCTCTGAAGTCCTGTTGCTGAAACCTTTTACAGTCACAGTTCCAGAATAGCGTAAAAAGCCTATGATCGACTTCATCAAGGTGCTCTTTCCCGCTCCGTTCGGGCCCAGTATGACATTCACGCTGCCTGGATCGAGATGAAACGTCACATCGTCGCAGGCTGTCGTTTTACCGTATTTTTTCGTCAAATGTTGTACGTCAAGCATTATTTTCCTCCGAAAACGTGTATTATTTCAGGTCATCCCCGCACGCCTGTGCAGTTTTCAACCTTTGTGAATTTCGCGTTTTTCTCTCCGTCAACGACTTTCTCCATGCCTCTTACAACAGAATCCGTAAGAATGAGATTGTCGACATTCGAGCAATCCTGAAGTTTGATCAGAGTTCCCGAAGTTTCGACTCCGTCGTCTTTTACAGCAAGAACGTTCTTCACGATCATATTTCCGACTTCTCCGTATACGTCGAACGCGACCATATCCTTTGAGTCGCCGTTTTCGATGATCGTAAGACCGTCGATTATCAGATTTTGTATTTTCGGCCTCGTTCCGTCAGGTTTTGTGAATTTCGCGCTCTCAAAGTTTGAAGATTCCGGGCTGTGTATGCCTATTTCCGCTATCGACCTGTTGTCGTCGGGATACTCGTGTCTGATGTTCTGGAGCGTCAGGCATCTGATATCTCCTCCGATCGAGAATAGTATAGGCTGATGGTAAAAATAGTTGGGCGGCATCTGTTTCAAGTTGATATTTTCAAAGAAAAGGTCTCCGAAATTACCGGGCGAATCGCTGAACCAGGGATCGATATAGAAGCCGAAGCTCTTGTATGAACCCTGAACGTTTCTGATCGTGACCCTGTCGAGCAGTCCGTTCTTTCTCGTCAGGAGCCTTATCGCCTGATCAGCCTCGTCAAGAAATACTCCGTCCACGAGCACGTCTGTTATAGATGATTCAAAATCTCCCTCGTCGGGCCCGATATTCATAAAATCGTCTCCGACTCTTCCGCCGACGTTTCTCACCGTCAGGTACTGTCCCGGTCCCCAGAAGTGGAATCCGTCCTGATTCCCTTCCATATGGTGGTTCAGTTCAAGCCACGTATCCTCGATCGTGCAGTTTTTAAAATTCGTCATCATGAACGCGTAAGTCCTGAAATCTATGACCGTGACATCCCTCATCAAAAAGTTCTCTATTCCGTAAAATTCGAGTGCGAAAGTGCATCTCCACGCGCTCATCGTATAAACCCTTTCTTCATCGGTAGACATCGAGTGATGAATCTGATTGAGGCAGTTCTGATTGTAAGATCCGCCGATCAGGGAGACGTTTTTCGTGGGTCTTCCTTTCAGACACCAGTTTTTATTCGTCACTATCGCCTTGTTGGTCTGATCGATCTGGTAAAATCCGCAATCCTTGCTGAGGCACTCTATCGTGGTATTCGACGATACCTGCAGGCTCGATACGAGCGCCGCGCCGTCCATTATAAGCCTCACTCCGGTATTTTCATCCGCAATATCGAGTATCGCCTGCAGAGCCTGTGTGTCGTCCGTTCCTCCGCCTGAGTGAACATTGCTGTCCAGTTTTGCTCTCTCGCTCGCATAAAATGTCAATATCTTCATGTCAAACCCTTTCCCCGCCTTTTTGCGGCATTATTTCTTCTGTTGTGATTATATCATACTTTGTTATGAGTTTTTACAGAAAAATAAAATCCTGCGACCCGGATCGCTCATTGAACGAGGCGAAGATCCGGGTCGCATAAACAATACAGATTTTTACAAGTGCTACAGCAGTATTATGATAAACTGAGAAACGAGCACAACGGCGATCAGCGCGATAGGATAAGTCGCCGCATAAGCTGACGCGACGTCGTCCGTGCCCGCCACATTGATGAGAGTCCCGAGAGCAGGCGTCGATGTCATCCCGCCTGTTATCGATCCGAGGTTGTTGAGGAGGCTCAGCTTCAGCACGAATCTTGCGAAGATGAATCCGATCACCATAGGCACGATCGTCATCACCACTCCGTAGAAGAAATATGCGACCTTAAAATAGTTGACGAAGTTTTTGCCTCCGGGAATGCCCGCGCCTACGAGGAAAAGCATCAGCCCGAGTTCACGGAATACCTCAAGCACTCTCTTGTTCGGTGTAAAATCGATCTTTCCTATCCTCCCGAAATGTCCCAGGATGAGCGCCACCATAAGGCATCCGCCCGTCGTAGTAAGAGAGAATGTCGTGCCCGAAAGTCCGGCTTTTGAAAGGGGTATCTTTATCGCTCCGAGTAATATTCCGAGAACGATCGCGCAGCCTATCGGGAAAAGTCCGAATTTGTCCATCTCAATAAGCTTGCCTGTATATTCCTTCTTTTTGCCTGTGTCAACGATGGCGATCTTTGCCCTTTCCTCTTCCATATTGGCTTTGAAAAGCTTGGGAATGAGCTGGACGAAAAGAACTACGCCTATAACTCCGAAGAGATACGCGATACCGTGACCGACAGTAACGGCGTCCTCATATTCCGGAGCGACAGTGGCTTTTGCGGCGGAGAATGCGGGTGTGCTTGTGAGAGAACCCGAAAGGATACCTACGAGCATCGCAACGAATTCTTTGGGATCAGCTTCTGCTCCCTTACCTATGAAATAGCATGCGACACACGTTCCGCCGCCCGCCAAAATGATTATCAATCCGAGTAAAATGTACGATTTGAAATTCTTTTTAAGATTTTTGAAGAAATTCGGACCTGCGATAAATCCGACGGATGTTACGAAGAAAACGAGACCGATGTTCTCGATTATCTTCATATTGCCGCTCGAAACGTCAAAATTTTCAAACGCAGGGACTTTTATCAGCAGGTTCAAAAGCGCTCCGTAGATCAAAGCGACGATGAAAACTCCTGCCGTACCGAGCGATACGCCTTTTATGGTGATCCTGCCGAGAGCGTAACCGAGAGCGCACACAAAGAACACTGTCATTGACAGGACAGCGACTCCGGTTACAGATATTACTCCGCCGAATAGTGACATTGTCAGAACATCTCCTTTTCAGTTGTTTTTATCTTTCGTGGCGCGCATATTTAGGAAGAAGCAGAGGCGATACCATATGTGTATCGATATGCGCTTTTTTGAGTTCCTCGGCGTATTTGTCAACGTGCTCGAGAGTCATTTTACCAAGCTCGGTCTCGGCTGCTCTCCTTGCGGCGGCTTTGCCGGCGTTCCTTCCGAAGACGATGATATCGAGAAGCGAGTTGCCCATCAGCCTGTTTCTGCCGTGGATACCTCCGACTGCCTCTCCCGCTACGAGCAGGTTCGGAATGACTTTCGTATAACCTTCTCCGTTTATCTCGAGTCCGCCGTTCTGATAATGGAGCGTAGGATAAACGAGGATCGGTATCTTTCTCATATCTATGTCGTAGTTCATATACATTCTGAGCATCGCGGGGATCCTCTTTTCGATCGTGCCGGGGCCTCCGATCAATTCGATCATGGGAGTATCGAGCCAAACGCCGCTGCCGAGAGGAGTTTCGACACCTTTTTTGCGCTCTTTGCACTCGCGGATTATCGATGCCGCGGAAACGTCTCTTGTCTCGAGCGGATGCATGAAAGCTTCTCCGTCTTTATTTACGAGCATAGCGCCGAGCGAACGAACTTTTTCTGTTACGAGCGCTCCGAAGATCTGTGCCGGATACGCAACGCCTGTAGGATGGTACTGTATCGTATCCTGATAAAGAAGAGGCGCACCGACTCTGTATCCGAGGATGAGTCCGTCTGCGGTCGCCCCGTAGTGATTCGACGTCGGGAAGTTCTGATAATGGAGTCTTCCCGCTCCGCCTGTCGCAATTATAACAGTCTTCGCTCTCGCTACGCTGTAATTGCCCGTCTCCATATTGAGTAAAACGGCTCCGGCGACCTGTCCTTTATCGTCTTTTATGAGCTCGACTGCCGATGTGAATTCGACAACCGGGATCTTTCTGTTTAAAACTTCGTCCCTCAGAGTCCTCATGATCTCTGCGCCGGAATAGTCTTTGCAGGCGTGCATTCTCTTTCTGGATGTGCCGCCTCCGTGCGTCGTGATCATCGTTCCGTCGTCAGCTTTGTCGAACATAACGCCCAGCCCGTTGAGCCATTTTATCGCGTCGGGAGCTTCCATAACGAGCCTTCTGAGAAGTTCGGGTCTCGCCGCGAAATGACCGCCTCCGAACGCGTCGAGGTAGTGCCTGACAGGTGAATCGTTCGGCTTGTCAGCTGCCTGAATGCCGCCCTCCGCCATCATCGTATTCGCGTCGCCGATACGGAGCTTTGTGACCATCATGACCTTTGCTCCGGCCTCGTCTGCTTCGATCGCGGCTGATGAACCCGCGCCGCCTCCGCCTATTACGAGGACGTCTACGTCGTAATCTATTTTACTTAGATCGATGTGCTCTCCGAGCAGTCTGCTGTTTGAATGGAGCAGATTTGTGAGCTCTACGGGAGCTTTCTGGCCTTTGTTGGGGCCTATTTTAATTTCCGAGAAGCCTTCCGGTCTGTAGTCGGGATGGAACTTTTTGAGGAGTTCGTCCTTTTCATCGGCAGACATTCTGCGTGGTTCCGTCTTCATACGTTCGGCACGCGTAGCCTCCACGTTTTTTATCGAATCAAGCATTTCTTGTGTAAGCATTTCACGTACCTCCTTATTTCTCTATATCTCTCGTGTTGTAGAGCTCCTGCATCTCTTCGATCGGCTTCTGCATTATCGTCTCGATGAGATCGTCGAATTTTCCGGCGTTGATCTCTGCTACTCTCTCGGTCAGATGTTTCGATTCGGGAGCGATGTATTTGCCTGTGAGCCTTCTCGCGAGTTCTCCGACCATCGGATGAGATATTCCCGCGGGGCATCTTACCGAACAGCAGCCGCAGCCTATGCAGTCAAATGATTCCTCCGCGCATTTCTCGATCTCTCCTCTTTGCGCGTATGCGATATACTGCATGACGTTGAGACCCTGAGTACATGCTTTTGTGCAGGCGTTGCAGCCGATACAGCTGTATATTTCGGGATAGAGTTCCATCATGACTCTCTGATTAGGCCTGATCTCCTCTATGTCATACGTTCTCTTGTCCGTCGGGAAGAAAGGAATGCTTGCTACGTACATGCCCTCCTGAACCTGTGTCTGGCAGGCAAGACATGTTTTCAGTTCGTTTTTACCTTTGATACGGTAGATCGTCGCGCACGCTCCGCAGAAACCGTGACGGCAGCCGCAGCCTCTTTTGAGCTCGTATCCGGCATATTCCATAGCTGTCATGATCGTCAGGTCGCCGGGCACAACGTAATGCTTTCCGTAAAAATACACATTGACCATATTGTTGTCCATATTAAAACGTTCCTTTCTCAATATTCGTTCGGTATCTCGTCCAGCTGATCGCAGCGGAAAACGGGTCCGTCTTTGCACACATATTTTTTACCTATATTGCACCTGCCGCATTTGCCGATGCCGCATTTCATCCTAAGTTCCAGTGTCGTATAGATCTGGTCGCTCTTGAATCCGAGTTTTTTGAGCGACGCAAGTGAAAACTTGATCATTATCGGAGGACCGCAAAGGATCGCCACTGAATCGGGCTTGAATCCGACTTCCTCGATGTACGCCGGAACGAATCCGACATGTCCCGACCAGTCGTCCTGCGCTCTGTCTATCGTAAGATAAACATTCGTATTTTTGCTCTTCATCCAGACGTTCTCGATCTCATCGAGTTTTACGAGGTCTTGAGCGGATCTTGAACCGTAAAGAATGTCGATCCTTCCGTAATCGTCCCTGTTGTCGAGGCAGTAGTTGATGACGGAACGAACAGGGGCAAGACCGATACCGCCGGCGATTACGAGAAGGTTTTTACCCTTGAGCTCGCTCTCCACAGGGAAATGGTTGCCGTATGGGCCTCTCACAGTTATCTCGTCACCTTCCTGAAGCGTATGGAGCACATCTGTGAGTTCTCCGCAGCGCTTGATACTGAATTCCTGGTAATCTTTTACCGTAGGCGAAGAAGTGATCGAGAACATCGCTTCTGAAACGCCGGGAACGCATACCATCGCGCACTGTCCGGGCATATGGTCGAAGAGCTTTCCGCCTTCCGGAGCAACTACTCTGAACGATTTGACGTCAGGTGTCTCCTCTGTTATTTTCCGGATTATCCCTATATGTGGTATCAGCGTATCAGCCGTGTTATTGCTGTGGCATCCGCATGTGCCGTTACAATCGCTCATGCTTTTTCCTCCTTTTCAAAGGCCTTTATGACCTTGACTATATTCAGGTGAGACGGGCATTTGTCCACGCATCTTCCGCATCCGACGCACGAGTACATTCCGTTATTGTTAGCGGGATAATATACGAGCTTATGCATGAATCTCTGGCGGAATCTCTGGAGCTGGCTCGTTCTGCTGTTCACCGCCGCCATCAGGGTAAAATCGGAATACATGCACGAATCCCAGCAGCGGAATCTCTGTACTCCGTTGCCCGTATCGTAGTCCTTGATGTCGTAGCACTGGCAAGTGGGACATACGAATGTGCATGTTCCGCATCCGAGGCATGTCTTATAAAGCTTGTCCCAGAGAGGCGAAGGGAATTTTTCATCCGTCGCGTCGCCGTTCCAGCCTTCCAGCGAAAGATTCCAATAAGGAAGCTTTTCACTTATCTCTTTTATCGCTTTTTTCTCTTTTTCTACAGCTTTTTCCGCTTTTTTGTCGTCTTCCTCTTCGAAAAGCGACTTAACGCTTTCTGTGAGAGCATTTCCTTTTTCCGTAACGGGCTTCCAATAGAGACAGTCTCCGGAGAACCATGCCGCGACGTCAGCGTCTTCTGAAGGATCCGCGTTGTCTATTCCGAAAACGTTGCAGAAGCACGATACTTCAGGCTTTGAGCAAGCGATCGAAACGATTATTCCGTGCCTTCTTCTGGCCGCGTAAAAACTGTCCACGGGGTCTGTGAGGAACACATTGTCGAGCACCTTAAGAGCCCTCGCGTCGCATGCGCGCATGCCGAATACGACAAATGTCTCGTCGCATCTTGCCTGCTCTTCGATGCAGAGCTTTTTACTGTCGTCGCGCTTGCATGTGTAAAGCGTTTCGCTTTGGGGAAAGAAAGCGTCCTTCGGGGATTTTACCGTCTTCGTCGTTTCGAGGTCGACGTCCGCGCCTTCGGTCCACGCAAGGAAGTTGGTGTAACCGTTGTTTCTTACGGGGATATACAGTTCGTTTTCCTTCGCGATCGCGCGGTACAGATCGTCAAGTTTTTCCTTTGATATTTTCAGCATGCGATCATCCCCTTTCCGTTATCCAGTTCGGTTCCGCGTCTCCCGCAGTAAAAGACGTGAGCGGCGCGTTCGTCTCCAGATCAGCTCCGGCCTGATACTCGCCGTAGAGCGTATTGATATCTTTTATGAATTTCCTGTTAAAAAGATGGAGCGGTATTCCCTGAGGACATACCCTGCTGCATTCTCCGCAGTCCGTACATCTTCCGGCAACGTGGAACGCCCTGATTATGTGGAACATCTTCTCTTCGAACGAATCGGAGTTCGCCTTCTGCGCGCTGTCGAATTTCGTGCTGTCGAATACGCACTTTCTGCAGCTGCACGCGGGACATACGTTTCTGCACGCGTTGCATCTTATGCATCTCGAAAGCTCTCCTTTGAAGAATTCATATCTCTCCGCAGGCGTCATAGCTTCGAGTTTTTCGACTTCCGCGAATCTGTCGGCGTCCTTTGTATCTCTGGATTCGCCTATCAGTTCGTCGTAGATCATGTGCTCTTTTCCTTTGCATACGTGGCATCTTGAGAGCATGGCGTCCTTGTATTCGACTTTTTTGTCTCCGTAGAGCGTTTTAACGGTGAGCGTATCCGATCCGTTTTCGATCTCCGCGCCTTCGACAGCGAGGATGCCTTCGATCCCGAGCTTTTTGATATTGTCCACGGTTATCTTGCCGCGGCAGCCAACGCCTATTATGTACGCCTTATCTCTGTCTACTCTGTGCTCTCTGATGAGCTCATTGAAGCTGTATGTATCGCAGGGCTTTAAAAAGACAAGCGTTTTTCCTTCGAGCTTGGAGCCTTCGATCATGAATTTGCTGAGGTTTGCGCCGCAGAATCCGTCGTAAACGAAATCCCTGAGTTCTTCTTCGGATTCGAAGAACGCGGGCTCGGGATCGTAATCTGTTTCACCTTTTCTCCAGCCGAGTACTCTTTTTACGTTACCGTCAGCGAGGAGTTCTTTTGCGCGTTTTATCAATTCTTGCATCTTAGATCCCCCAATCTGACATTCTTGCCGAGTGATCTCACTTTTTCCACGAATTCGTTCATCGTGGCGGAGAATTTCGCGCCTTCGGCAGCGGAGACCCATTCGACTCTCGTTCTGCCGTTTTCGACGCCGATATAGTCGAGCATCGAGAACAGAAGCGCCATCCTTCTCCTCGTGTAATAGTTTCCTGTTGTGTAATGGCAGTCTCCGGGGTGGCATCCGCAGATTATCACTCCGTCTGCTCCCTTTTCAAACGCTCGTAAAATGAACATCGGGTTTACTCTGCACGAGCAGGGAACTCTGATGATCTTTACGTCAGCGGGATACGTGAGCCTGCTGCTTCCCGCGAGGTCCGCTCCCGCGTAGCTGCACCAGTTGCAGCAGAAAGCCACTATAAGCGGTCTGAATTCTTCGTTGTTCTCTATCGGCATATCGCATCCACCTCCGCGATGATTTGTCTGTTTGCAAAGCCCTGAAGATCCATCGCGCCGGACGGACATGCGACTGTGCAGGCTCCGCAGCCCTGGCAGAGAGCGGCGTTGACCTGAGCGATTCTTCTGGTCTCTTTTACACCGTGGTCGTTCATGGGTTTGTCTATGTATGAGATCGCTCCGTACGGGCAGACCTTTTCGCAGGCTGAGCATCCGTTGCAGAGGAACTCATCCGGTTTCGCAGTGCACGGGTTCGTCCTCAGTTTGTCCTTCGCGAGAAGTCCGACGACCTTTATTGCCGCGGCTCCTGCCTGTGAAACTGTTTCGGGTATGTCTTTGGGACCCTGGGCCATTCCGGAGAGGAATATACCCGCTGTAGGTGATTCTACAGGTCTCAGTTTCGGGTGAGCTTCCGTGAGGAATCCGTTCGTGTCTATGCTCGCAGTGAGCATCGAGGCGATCTTCTTCGCGGATTTATCGGGCTCTACGGCAGCGGCGAGGACGACCATATCCGCGTTGATAAGGACCTGTTTTCCGTCTATCAGATCGGCGCCGTGTACGAGCAGTTTCCCATCAGGCAGAGGTTCGACTTTGCCGACCTGGCCTTTGATATAGTTTACACCGTAATCCTCGACAGCTCTTCTGTAGAACTCATCGAAGTTTTTACCCGGCGTTCTGACGTCGATGTAAAATACGCTCACGTGCGTATCGGGATATTTTTCTCTGATCATCATCGCGTGTTTCGCGGTGTACATACAGCAGATCTTCGAGCAGTAGCTCTTTCCTCTTTCGTCTGCGCAGCGGCTTCCGACGCACTGTATGAAAACGATCTCTTTCGGAGGTTTTCCGTCAGAAACTCTTTCGAGGTGACCCTTCGTCGGTCCAGCGGCGTTCATCAGCCTTTCGAGTTCGAGAGACGTTATAACGTCCTTGCTCTGGCTGTACGCGTATTCGTCGTATTTGTCGAGATCGATGATATCGAATCCCGTCGCAACCACGATCGCTCCGTATTTTTCTGTGATTATCTCATCTTCCTGCGTATAATCTATCGCCTTTGACGGACATATTTTCTGGCATATTCCGCATTTTCCCGTCTGGAATTTAAGGCAGTGTTCCCTGTCGATAACAGGCACGTTCGGGACAGCCTGTGCGAAAGGAATGTAGATCGCGCTTCTCGTTTTAAGACCTCTGTCGAATTCGGAGGGCGTCTTTTTAGAAGGGCATTTGAGGGAGCATTCTCCGCATCCCGTGCACTTCGCGATATCAACGCTTCTGGCCTTTTTACGTATCTCTACGGTAAAATCTCCTACGAAACCGGAGACGTTTTCTACTTCGCTGTATGTGTATATTTTGATCTTCGGATTAGCCGCAACATCGACCATCTTAGGTGTTAAAATACACGATGAACAGTCGAGCGTCGGGAACGTTTTGTCGAGTTGAGCCATCCTGCCGCCTATGGTAGGTGTCTTTTCGACTATATCCACTTCGTATCCCGCTTCAGCGATATCGAGCGCCGTCTGGATGCCCGCGATACCGCCGCCTATGATGAGCGCTCTCTTTGTGACTGCGCTTTCTCCTTGCTGGAGAGGCTGGTCGAGATTCACCTTTGCAACAGCTGCTCTCATCAGAGTGATGGCTTTTTCGGTTGCTTCCTCTTTGTCTTTATGGAGCCACGAGCACTGCTCTCTTATATTCGCGATCTCCACGAGGTAAGGGTTGAGGCCCGCTTTTTCGGCACATGCTCTGAATGTGGCTTCATGCATCCTCGGCGAACATGAGCAGACTACGATGCCCGTCAGATTTTTCTCTTTTATCGCGTTCGTGATCAGAAGCTGTCCTGCCTCCGAACACATATATGTGTAATCCTCAGAGTAAACGACTCCGGGCTCGCAAAGGGCCATATCGGCTACTCTTTTTACGTCAACTGTCGCGGCTATATTGGTTCCGCAATGACAGACAAATACTCCGATCCTTCTCACCCTTTGTCACCTCCTGTACTTTCTGAATGCTGAAACGAGAAGCTGCTGAGGAACATCCTCGTCAGCCTCCGCGAGGCAAGGGATGTCTTCAGGTGAAAACATTTCCTCTCCTCTTTGTCTTACGACCATCTGTCTTGCGGCATCAACCAGTCTGCCGGGCTGTACGTTTCTCGGGCAGCGTTCAACGCAGGCGAAGCAGGAAAGGCACATCTGTACAGATTTAGAAGCCAGAAGAGACTCGATGTCGTCGTTTATCACATATGAAACGAACTGGTGCGGTTTGATGTCCATCTCGCTGTACGCGGGGCACGAAGCGGTGCATTTTCCGCATTTCATACATTTGAGAGGATTGACTCCGCTGATCTCTTTGATAAGTTCGGACTGTTTGCTCATATCACAGCCTCCTTTTCGAGCTCCGCGAGCGCCTCTTCCTTAACGCCGAGCGCTTCAGCCAGAAGCTCCGTAAAATAGTAAACCGGCATATCCGTGTTCTTCGAAAGATTGTACCTGCACAGAGGGCACGCCGTTATGAGCATCTCGGCTCCGAATCCTTTCGCGCTCGCGACTATCTCGCCGCAGAGTTTTTTCGGAAGTTCGGCATTCTTTGCGGAGAGATAACCGCCGCAGCATTCGTTCCTCATCGCGTAGACCACGGGAGTCGCCCCGATCGCTCTTATGAAATCCTCCATTATTCTCGGATTTTCCGGATCGTCGAAAGCCATGACCTTGCCCGGTCTCAGGAGCAGGCATCCGTAATACGCGCCTATCTTCTTCTCCGTCAGAGGATTCACGACCTTCTTTTTAAGCTCGTCAAAACCGATCACGTCCCTCAAAACTTCGAGGTAGTGCATCACTTTCGTCTCGCCCGTATAAGGTTCCGCCAGGTCCATATAATTATTCGCCCGCAGGCATATATCCCGGTTGTTTTTCATATCGTCGTTGACTCTCTTGATGACATTGTGGCATGCCGAGCATATCGTCACAAGATCCTGTCCCTTCTCCTTGGCGTCGTTCAAGGCGCGCACGGAAGACAGTTTAGTGGCGATCTCGTCCGTTCCGAGAGGATAAACGCCTCCGCAGCACTGCCACATCTCGGGCTCTTCAAGTTCGAAGCCCAAAGCCTTGGCTGATGCTCTCGCGTAGGCGTCAAGATCCTTCGCTTTATTTCTCAATGTACATCCGGGAAAATAGCTGTATTTCATTATTTCAGTCCTTTCCGAATTATTAACTGCTTAAAATGATCCGATCTCGATCTGCCGCGCGTTTTTTGCACTTGGTCGGCAAGAGGTATTACCACTTTTTTCGGCGCACTTGCATCATCTTACAGGAATTATCGTCTGTGAGTTTTTACGCGGTAAAATCGATTAAAGTTTTACGTCTCTGATGACTGATTTGAGTGCTTCCGCGCTCTCTCTGAGTTTCATGATCTCGTCATCCGCGATGTCGATCTCGACCTTGCCTTTGATACCCTTGGGTCCGAGCATCGTAAGCGTGCTGAGGCAGATGTCGCTGATTCCGTACTCGCCGTGCATCATCGATGTGATCGTCGTAAGAGAATCATTTGCGGAGAACAGGTTGTCGCACAGCTTGCTGACTGAGACGGAAACGGCGTAAAATGTCGCGCCCTTCCTCTTTATGATCTCGCCGCCCATTTTTCTGACTGCGTTTATCGTAGCCTCTTTGTCGAGAGGTTCCTTCACAAAGCCGTTTGCAAGAGCGAGTCTTTCATAATTTTCGAAGCTGCTCGTTGAAATATTCGCGCAGGACCACGGGATGAACGAAGAATCGCCATGCTCACCGAATACGTAAGCGTGGACATTTTTCTGCGCGATGTGGAAATGTTCCGAGATCAAATAACGCAGTCTGGCCGTGTCGAGCAGCGTTCCCGTTCCCATTATCTGACTCTCGGGAAGTCCGGAAAGTTTAGTGAAAACATACGTTGTAATGTCTACGGGGTTGCTGACAAGCACATATTTTGCCTTCGGCGCGACCGCGACTATCTGCGGAGTGATATCTTTCAGAATTTCTACGTTTATCTGTGTGAGTTCAAGTCTGCTCTGTCCGGGTTTTCTGTTGATGCCCGACGTGATGACGACGACGTCAGAATCTCTTGCGGCTTCGTAATCTCCCGATATGACCGAAATAGACTCGCGGAAGCTGGCGCCCTGAACTATATCCATGGCTTCGCCTTCGGCTTTGTCCTTTTTAATATCGAGGATGACGATCTCCGATGCGAGATCTCCCAGTGAAAATGTGTACGCGATCGTAGCGCCGACGTTTCCTGCTCCAATAACCGTAACTTTTCTGCCCATAACACTTCTCCTTTTTCGGTCTCTTATGTAAAACTTTTCCGCGAACAGTGTCTGGTCATACCATCTCACTATTCAAAGTCGAATTATATAACCGCGTCGACAGATTGTCAATAGGATTGTATGCAAGTATTCGCGCTATATTGCATAATTATCGATAATCATGCGCAAAAAGTTGTTATATTTTTACATTGTGTTTTTTATGTGCTATAATAGTGTATCATATTGTGCCCTCGGGGTGTCCCCGGGCGTAAAATGATCGTTACTACTAAAGAGAAAGGAGCGAGCGGGATGGCAAGGAAAAAGGCATTTGTCTGTATGACGGTTTTTATGCTTGTATTTGCGTCCTGCGCAGCCTTTTTTACTTTTGCGGCAAGAACGGATGTCAATGCCGTATCCGCTTATACGATCGAGGCGTCAAACGATTACGAGACCAGAGATGATTTCGCAGACGCGCTTCTCAGGCGGCTGAACGAAAGAAGGCAGTTTCTCGGCTCGGACGCTTTCGAAGAGGACGTGAACCTGATGAAAACGGCCATGTACGAGGCGCTGTATATTTCGCAGGAGATCGATCCCGGAGAGGTTTTCGAAGGCAATCCTTCCCTGCTTTCGCGTAAAAATGTCCTCTATCCTTTCGTCAGCGGCAGATTTTTCCTTATTTTTGACAACAACATTTCATCTGCGCTGTCGTTTGCGGACCGCGCGGCGAGATATTTCGAGCAGAGCGCAGACGGTGATAATATTTTCGGCGGAAAAGAAGAAAAAGCCGGTATCGGAGTCGTAAACTCATGCGGGAGAACTGTCGTAGTCATACATCTTTCATCAGAAGAGACTCACGACTGCCTTCCCGAAGATATCGTAACGAGAAGATTCGCAGAAGAAACTGCTGAAGTATACGGAGAAAATAACAGATCCGACGACACGGAAGATCCGTATATTTACGGTGACGCATTGGCTTTGCCCGTTACGGGGAAAGAGGATTTTTATGTGCTGGCGGATTATGTCGCGGCTTATGACGAGAGCGGCACGATCTCAGTGAAAACGTCGCCCGCTTTTGTCGGTCCGGGCT
>JAEEGL016834182.1_pt1 | contig 19187 bp, 16 predicted proteins | sample 9134231 | NCBI WGS metagenome assembly JAEEGL01 (sample SAMN16246548, study PRJNA631951) | gut metagenome | biome: gut microbiome; feature: rumen; material: fiber-attached | host: Bos | place: Iran: Karaj | collected 2018-10 | reverse complement strand
TATATCCGAGGATCAATACCGGTTTTTTCATCCCCGCATTTTTGAGTTCAAAAGCCTCCTCGGTAGTTGCAACCGCATAACCGTAAATAAGCTCATTGTCCTCCAGGCTTTTTGCAATGGGCACAGCTCCGTGTCCATAACCGTCAGCTTTAAGTACGGCATACATAAGGGGTTTACCCGGATGTCTTTTTGACACTTCCTCTATATTATGATCGATAGCATCCAGATCAATCTTTGCAAGTAATCTCTTTTTATCCATTCTAAACTTCCTGCCAAATCCTATCCAAACCATTGACAATATCTATGGCCCTCATGGACTCTGCGGATCGTTCGCTCCTTACGGCATCGCCTGCAAGACCATGAAGATAAACGCCAAGGGGCGCTGCTACGGAAGAGTTGATACCCCTGGCCATAAGAGCGGTTATCACGCCTGAAAGTACATCACCTGAACCGGCCACTGCCATTCCGCTGTTGCCGCTTGTACTGATATATCCTCTTCCACCGGCAGTAAATACAAGGGTCGAAGCATCCTTAAGCACCATATGAACATGATAAGAGGTTGCCTGATCCCGAACCAATGCGATCCGCTCTGCAGCGATCTCCCCGGGGCTTATACCGGTAAGTCTTGCAAACTCTCCCATATGTGGTGTGAAAACAACATCTCTGGAAGCTATATTACACTTTATACGTGAGTAAAGATTCAGACCGTCCGCATCAACAGTTACCGGAAGTGTTGTTGTTGAAAGAACAAATCCCAGAACGTTGAGGGAAAACAATGAATCTCCAAGCCCCGGTCCGATAACAACCGCATCTGCCCACTCGAAGCACTCATCAAGCTTGTCCTCATAGGTTTCGATATCGAGAGAGGTAAACATTGCCTCAGGTATAAGGGACTGAAGGATCTGTCTGTTATCTTCACATGAAGCTATCCTGACCATACCGCATCCGGCAGAAAAAGCACCTGCCGCCGCAAGATAAGCAGCCCCGGCCATACCGCTGCTACCGGCGATCACCAGGACCTTGCCCATATCTCCCTTGTGACAATCATCCATCCTGGCAGGGGCAAGTCGTCTGATATCAGACTTTTCAAGTGCCCAAAGAACGCTGTCCGGATCCGGAAGAAAGTTTTCCGGCATACCAAGCCTGTCACGAAGTATCCGACCGCAATAGGATCTGCCCGGATAAAGATGCATCCCAACCTTTTCGTATCCGAAAGTTATGGTAACGTCTGCCATAAATGCAGGTCCGCTAACACTTCCGTCATCACAGGAAACACCGGAAGGCATATCAATTGCCACTCTTTTTACAGGTAACAGATCTGCTGCAGAAACAAGAGCTGCAGCGTCATCCCTGAGGCTTCCGCTTCCGCCTACTCCCACAAGGGCATCCACAATAAGTCCGAAAGACGACATACTTTCAGCATCTTCCAAAAAAGGAACTCCGTAAGACTCAGCCATTTCAAGCTGTGCCTTGTTATCCTTGCTGGCCTTATCACGATTTCCCGCAAGGATCACGGCAACGGGAATACCCTCAGCATGAAGGATCCTGGCAATAGCTATGCCATCTCCTCCATTGTTGCCGGCTCCGGCCAATACCAGAACACTCTCACCGGGATCGATCATCTCTGTAATTATATTACAGGCAAAAAGAGCTGCCCGTTCCATAAGAAGAAGTCCGGGTACATGCCTTTCCTTGATAGTGCGGCTGTCCACGTCCTTCATTTGTTTTGAATCAAGTAAAGCTTTCATAACTATGCCTCAAAATTCTCAAAAGGCTTTTGTTTTTCCTTTTTACCTTCCTCAGTTACCTTTTTCATTTCATCTTCTACGGAAACACCGGCGGAATCCTTGCTTACAAGAGCTATGTCACCGCCTCCGTTGGTAAGATCAAACAGCGCAACCACGCCGGGTCCGAAAATATCATGCATATAGGAATAGATCTCTCTGTTATTGATCTCTCTATTTTGCTTTTTGATGATATTTTTCTTAAGATCCACACGAACCTGGGCTATCCACTCGGCGATCTCATTGATCTCGTTGGTATTGGTCCTCATCTTATCATAGGTGTAATCCATGGTAAGCATCATCAGTTCGATATTGACCTTCTGGATCATCTTGGGAAGCTCAAGCTGCTCATCCTCGTTGGCCGCAATACGCTCATTGGTCTCCTCGATAAGCTTTTTGTTCTGATCAAGGGTAGTTTTGTCCTGTGGCTCAGCTGCCGCATCTGCCTCATCCATGTGAGCAACTATACCCTGCATCAGTTTGCTTTTCAGCTTTTTCAGCTCCTTAAGTTCCTGATTGACCTTACCCTGACGTGCCAGGAGTTCATTTAGCTCCTGCTCCTTTTGCTTGACACCCTCAGGTTTACCGCCAATAGCAAAAAGCCTATGCCACTTTTGATCGAGCACAAGGATCGGAACCTTGACTCCTTTTAGAGCATTAACAATACTTTCATTATTCAATCTATACACCCTCCGTCATCCTGTATGACAGGTACATAAGTGACTCCGAAAGATTAACATTTTCCACAACCACATCACCCGGTAGTTCAAGATCAACGTGAGCAAAATTCCAAAAAGAACGAACTCCTAAAGCAACAAGATTGTCGGCAACAGCTACCGCCTCCTCCTTAGGAAGTGATAAAACCGCAATATCTGCCGGCTCATCCCTGAGAAAATCCTCAAGAGCCTCCACACCCATAATAGGTATGCCGCAAACCTTTTGTCCGGTCTTGCCGGGATCTGCATCAAAAAGCCCCACTGTTTTAAAAGAATTATCTCCGTTTATTATGTAGTTTGCTATGGCATGGCCGAGATTTCCGACACCCACCACGATCAGCCTGTGCTCCATGCTCAGTCCCAGGATACGACCTATCTCCTCATGAAGATAACTGACATTGTATCCATAACCCTGTTGACCGAAGCCTCCGAAATTATTAAGATCCTGTCTGATCTGCGAGGCAGTTACATGCATGATCTTGGAAAGTTCCCCCGACGAGATACGTTCAACGCCGGCTTCCAAAAGCTCATCCAGATATCTGTAGTATCTTGGCATCCTGCGGATAACCGCCTGTGATATTCCTTTTTCCATATTATCTACTCCGAAAGGCTCTCCCATTCATCATACAAGCCTGACAGTTCCTCGTCAATAAGTGAAAGTCTCTCTCCGAATTCATTAAGCTTTGCGGAATTGGTTGCGTTTTCCGGAAGGGACATTTTTTCTGTGATACTGTCCTTTTCCTCCTCAAGCTCACCGATACGCTCTTCAACTGCAAGAAGCTGCTTTTCCTTTTTTCTTTTTTCAGCCTCGATACGCTTGCTTTCTTCCCAGCTAAGTCTTCCCGCCGACTGATCTACCGGTCCGCTTTCGGACTCACTGACCGTGTCAGACGTATCACTGTCTGAAACCGTACTTCCTATCTCGTCTCTCTTAGAAAGATAATAATCGTAGTTTCCGTAAAATACGCGAAGCCCCCGGGAAGTAAGTTCTAGTATCCTGTCAGCTACGCTGTTAACAAAATATCTGTCATGAGATACAAAAAAGATGGTCCCGTCATAGATCGAAAGGGCATTTTCCAGTATCTCCTTGGACTGCATATCCAGATGGTTGGTGGGCTCGTCAAGGATCAAAAGGTTTGCGCTCCTAAGCATAAGCTTTGCCAGGGAAATCCGGCCCCTCTCACCTCCCGAAAGATCACCGATCCGCTTAAAAACGTCATCTCCGGTGAACAAAAAGGCAGCAAGAACGTTTCTTATCTTGGTATTATCAAGTCCGGGATAAGAATCACTCATCTCCTGAAAAAGAGTCTTGGAATCATCAAAAAGCTGCTGTTCCTGATCATAATAGCCTATGCTGACATTGGCACCTATCATTACCGTTCCGGAGTCCGCCGGCACCTGACCGTTGATTATCTTGAGGATAGTGGACTTTCCGATACCATTTTCTCCTATTAAGGCAACACGCTCCCCCCGTGTAATATGAATATCGATGTCCGAAAACAGACTCCTGTCCGAATAGCTTTTTGAAAGCCCGGTTATATCAAGAACATCCTCACCGCTCCTCTTTCCGGAAGAAAGAGAAAGAGACATTGAGTCGTTTTCCTCCACGGGCTTTTCGATCAGCTCTATCTTATCCAGCTTTTTAACACGGCTCTCCGCCCGTTTTATGGATTTTTCACGATTAAACCTGCGAAGTTTTTCTATTACGGCCTTTTCATGGGCTATCTTTTTCTGCTGCTTTTCGTACTCGGAATTGCGGGCTATAAGGTAAATCTCCTTTTGCCTTACAAATTCCGTATAGTTTCCTTTATAATCTCTTATTCCGTGTTCTGATAAGTCCAAAATACGACTTACAACGCGATCCAGAAAATATCTGTCATGGGCAACTATGATAACTGCACCCTGATAGTTTTTAAGAAAGCCCTCAAGCCACTCTATGGCAGCGATATCCAGGTGATTGATAGGCTCATCAAGAAACAGGATATCCGGCTTTTTTAAAAGAAGACGCGACAAAGCAGCCCTCGTCTTTTGTCCGCCCGAGAGCTTGCTTACGTCCTTGGAAAACTCATCCTCAGAAAACCCCAGTCCTTTGAGGACTCCCACAGCTTCACTGCGATAGGAATCTCCTCCCATGGCAGAAAAAATGTGGCGCCTTTTTTCATAGGATTCCATATGGCTGTGGATCTCGTTTTCAGAAAGAAGCGCCATTTGCTCTTCCATCTGAGCAAGGCGCTCCTCAGCCTCAAGGATCTCCGGTCTGGCTCCTATAACATAATCATAGATATTACAGGAAGCATCCTCCTCCTGATACTGAGATAAGTACCCGAAACTGGTATCCTTTGCAAACTGGATATCCCCGGTATCGGGTGTCTCATCTCCTACAATGATCTTGAGGAGGGTACTCTTTCCACAGCCGTTGTTGCCGGTGATGGCTACCTTCTCGCCTTTGTCTACGAGAAAAGAAACGCCTGAAAAGAGCTCATTGCCCGGATATTCTTTTGAAATGTTTGAAACTGTAAGTAACATAATAATACTAATACGTTAAGCCTATATACACTGGTGCCCGGCTCCCGCGTGGACTCCACTCCGACCTGCGGTGCAGCAGCTCCTCGGCCGGCCACCTCTCCACGCTCGCGCCGGGAAACTACTGTCCGGATAACGGCTTAACTAATTTTCATATTGTCTCTAATAGCCAAAATAAAGTCTCTACTATTCAAAACAGTAGGATTCGGCATGGTGGTGATACGTGCCAGGTCGCCGGTCATCTTTCCGGACTCGATGGTTGCGATGGTTGCACGCTCAAGTTCATCGGCATACTTTTCAAGCTCGGGAAGATTATCAAGCTGCGCACGCTTTCTGAAGGCTCCGCTCCAGGCAAAGATGGTGGCAACTGAGTTGGTTGATGTTTCCTCTCCCTTAAGATGCTTGTAATAATGGCGCTGAACGGTGCCGTGCGCTGCTTCGTACTCAAAGTAACCCTGAGGTGAAACAAGTACGGATGTCATCATTGCAAGGCTGCCAAAGGCGCTTGAAAGCATGTCACTCATAACGTCTCCGTCATAGTTCTTGCAGGCCCATATAAATCCGCCCTCGGACTTCATTACTCTGGCTACAGCATCATCAATAAGTGTATAGAAATACTCTATACCTGCCGCATCAAACTTATCCTTATACTCTTCATCAAAGATCTCCTGGAAGATATCCTTGAAACTGTGATCGTACTGCTTGGAAATGGTGTCCTTGGTTGCAAACCAAAGATCCTGCTTTTCTCCAAGCGCATACTCAAAGCAGCTTCTTGCAAAGCTCTCTATCGAACCATTAAGATTGTGCTGGCCCTGAACAATGCCGGGGCCGTCAAATTCATGTACGAGAACAGACTCGGTATGTCCGTCTGCAGCGGTGTAAACAAGCTCCACCTTACCTGCACCGGGGATCTTCATTTCTGATGCCTTATATACATCTCCGTATGCATGACGGGCGATGGTAATGGGCTTTTTCCAGTTCTTAACACAGGGCTCGATACCTTTTACAAGGATGGGGGCACGGAATACGGTACCATCCAGGATAGCCCTGATGGTTCCGTTGGGTGAAGGATACATACGCTTCAGGCTGTACTCCTCTACTCTTGCAGCGTTGGGTGTGATGGTGGCACACTTAACCGCAACTCCGTATTTTTTAGTAGCTTCAGCAGACTGACGAGTGATCTCATCATCTGTCTCGTCTCTCTTTTTAAGTCCAAGATCGTAATACTCTGTCTTGAGGTCGACAAAAGGAAGGATAAGCTCATCCTTTATGATCTGCCAGAGAACTCTGGTCATCTCATCGCCGTCCATCTCCACCAGGGGTGTTGTCATCTGTATTTTAGCCATAATCCCTCCGTTTACATAAAGTACATAAGAACTCTCCAGACGATAAGGGCCGTCAGTATAAGCCCCGCCCAGATAAAGAACCTTGCATTGTCACTAAGCTTTTTCTTCATTTTCAACTCCTGTAATAAGATCACTTTACAACGATGTTGATGATCTTACCGGGAACGTAGATCTCTTTTACAATGTTTCCGGCCAGCTTGTCACCCAGCATCTCCTTGGCTGCGGCAATTGCCTCATCCTGAGCTGCATTCTTGGAAAGAGAAACCGTACCTTTTACCTTGCCGTTGACCTGAACACCGATCTCTACTGTATCCTCAACACACTTGGCCTCATCAAATACGGGCCATGACTCGTATGCTATGGTATCGCTGTGTCCCATAAGCTCCCAGATCTCCTCACCTGCATGAGGACAGATGCATGAGAACATCTTTACAAATCCCTCTGCATACTCTCTGGGGCACTTGCCCTCCTTATATACGGCATTTACAAAGATCATCATCTGGGAAATAGCTGTATTAAAACCAAGGGCTTCAAAGTCTCCTGTTACTTTGCGGACTGTCTGATGGTAAAGCTTCTCAAGTGCACCACCGCTCTCTCCGGTAAGATTCTCAGGCTCTCCGAAGAAGGTATAAACGCGGTTGATGAACTTCTTGGCACCTGCCACAGCGTCGCTGTTCCAGGGTTTTGAAACCTCAAGAGGTCCCATAAACATCTCATAAAGACGAAGTGTATCTGCACCGTACTCCTCAACGATATCGCTGGGATTTACAACAAACTCGGGGAAACGCTTACCCATCTTGATGCCGTTCTCACCGAGGATCATTCCTTGATGAACAAGCTTTTTAAATGGCTCCTTTACAGGCGAAAGGCCCTGATTATAAAGGAAACGGTTCCAAATACGTGAATAGATCAGATGTCCGACTGCGTGCTCGGGGCCGCCCACATAAAGATCTACAGGCATCCAGTGCTCCAGAAGCTTCTGATCTGCAAATTCCTTGTCATTGTGGGGATCGATATATCTGAAATAGTACCAGGAGGATCCGGCTGATCCGGGCATGGTGGAGGTCTCACGAACTCCCTTTATACCGTCCTTGTCATATTGCTTCCACTCAGTGGCATTCTCAAGCGGTGCCTGACCGTTCTTGCCTTTGTAATCCTCCAGCTCGGGAAGGACTACAGGAAGCTCCTCATCAGGAAGGAACTCTATAGCACCATCCTCCTTATATACACAGGGAACAGGCTCTCCCCAGTATCTCTGACGGGCAAAGATCCACTCGCGGAAATGGTAGTTGACCTTTTCCCTGGCAATGCCCATATCTACAAGCTTTTTGGTGATGGCAGGCTTTGCTTCTTCTACGGTAAGGCCGTCAAACTCGGCTGAATTTATAAGCTTTGCACCCTTGCCCAGATAATCCTGCTTTTCATAGGCATGCTCGGCAACGCTCACGCCCTCATGCTCGATGACCTGGATATACTCAAGTCCATGGACCTGAGCATACTCAAAATCCCTCTGATCATGGGAAGGAACAGCCATAACCGCTCCGGTTCCATAGCTTGCAAGAACGAAATCTCCTATATAAAGAGGTACTTCCTTACCGTTTACGGGATTAATGGCATATACTCCCTTAAGAGGGCATCCGGACTTTGTCTTATTAAGATCTGTACGATCAAGGTCGTTCTTTTTAGCAGTCTCATCTATGTATGCCTGAACCTCATCTCTGTTTTCAACTCTGTCCAAAAGAGATGCTGTTATATCTCCGTCGGGTGCAAGTACCATAAAGGTGATACCGTAGATGGTCTCGATACAGGTGGTAAAGATTGAGAATTGACCGCCACCTACTATCTGAAAATCAACCTCAACACCGGTGGAACGTCCGATCCAGTTTCTCTGGATCTCCTTGGTAGACTCAGGCCAATCGATCTCATTAAGGCCGTCCAAAAGTTCCTCAGCAAAAGCCTGCTGATCGATGACCCACTGCTTCATCATCTTTTTAACAACAGGATAACCGCCGCGCTCACTCTTTCCGTCGATGACCTCATCATTTGAAAGAACGGTACCCAGCTCCTCACACCAGTTAACAGGCATGTCAATATGCTTTGCATAGCCTGCCTCATAAAGCTTTTTAAAGATCCACTGGGTCCACTTATAAAACTCGGGATCAGAAGTAGCAACCATCTTGGACCAGTCATAATCAAAGCCCAGTTCCTTAAGCTGCTTTGAAAAGGTCTTGATATTCTCCTCTGTAAAACCGGCAGGATGATTACCTGTTGTAACCGCATACTGCTCAGCCGGCAGACCAAAGGAATCATATCCCATGGGATGGAGAACGTTGTAACCCTGCATCCTCTTCATCCTGGACATGATATCTGTAGCCGTATAACCCTCGGGATGACCTGCATGAAGTCCTACTCCTGAAGGATACGGAAACATATCCAATGCGTAATACTTAGGTTTGGAAAAGTCCCAGACATCTGTCTTAAAAGTCTCGTTTTCCTCCCAGTACTTCTGCCATTTTCTCTCAACTGCCTTATGATTGTAGGTTTTTGCCATAGTATAATTCCTCCATTTGAACACACTATGATAAATTCTATACGTCTGTTATTTTTTTGTCAATAAAAAAAGAAGGAATGCACCAAGTGCATCCCCTCTAAAAAACTGTATTTTACGCGTCTTCTTCGCCGGCCTTAACCTTCTCTGCTCTGCGCTCAACCTCAGCCTCCTGAACATCATGAGGAGCCTGCTGGTAGCGGCAGAACTCATATGAGTAGTCACCCTCGCCTCCTGTCATGGAACGAAGTGTAGTGCCGTAACCGTAAAGCTCTGAGTAAGGGATCTCAGCCTCCACCTCAGACTTGCCGCCTCCTATAGCATTCATTCCGTTAACACGGGCACGGCGCTTGTTAAGGTCTCCCATAACATCACCGGTCTTAGAGTCAGAAACTACGACCTTGAGCAGGGCGATGGGCTCAAGCAGGATAGGCTTTGCCTCCATGATTCCCTTTTTGAAGCACATAGATGTAGCCTTCTTGAAAGCCTGCTCTGATGAATCAACTGCATGATATGATCCGTCATAAAGGTTAACCTTGACACCGACTACGGGATAAGCCGCAAGAGGTCCTGCAAGAACGCTCTCCGCGATTCCCTTTTCAACCGCCGGGAAATAATTCTTGGGTACAGAGCCGCCAACTACGCTTTCCGTAAACTCGTATGCCTCCTCAGTGGAGCCAAGAGGCTCAAAGGTCATCTTAACGTGTCCGTACTGGCCGTGACCTCCCGACTGCTTTTTATACTTATACTCTGTATCGCTCTTGCCCAGGATAGTCTCCTTATATGCTACCTTTGGCTTTGAAAGCTCGATCTCGATCTTGTATTTTTCAAGAAGCTGATCCTTTATGATCTCAATATGCTGATCCGAAACACCGTAAATCAAGGTCTGGTGATTCTCGGAATCATTAACTGTCTTGACTGTGAGATCCTCCTGCATGATCCTGCCAAGTGCCGCAGCTGCCTTGTCCACATCATCCTTTTTGGGAACCTGATACCTCATATATGTATAAGGTGTAGGTATGGATGCCCTGATATAAAGGATGGGGTTAGCCTTTGTGGAAAGAGAATCCGTGGTGGATGTCTTTTGAAGCTTGGAAAGGGCTCCGATATCACCTGCATGAAGCTCAGGTACTTCTGTAGCCTTTGAGCCGCAAAGTACATAGAGCTTACCGATCCTCTCCTCTGTACTCTTGTGATGGTTGTAAAGTGTATCATCCGTCTTAAGAACACCTGAGTTTACCTTGATGAGGGAATACTTTCCTACAAAAGGATCTACTATGGTCTTGAAAACATATGCACTCTTTGCCTTTGAGAAATCATAGTTTGCTTCAAAGGTCTCATTGGTGGTGGCATTAATACCTGTGCACTCACGATCCTCGGGTGAAGGGAAATACTTAATGATATCTACAAGCAGAGTAAATACTCCTCTGGAAAGAGTGGATGATCCCATAAGTACGGGAACGATACCACCCTCCTTGATATTGACACGAAGTGTCTGACGGATCTCATCATCAGAGAAAGACTCTCCGCCAAAATAGCGGTCCATGAACTCCTCACTGGTCTCAGCGATGGACTCCATAAGTGCTTCTCTGTACTGCTCCAGATACTCCTGTGAATAATCGGGAATATCGCAGGGCTCAACGGTGCCGTCTGCCTTCCAGGCTTTTGCTCTCTGCTGAATGACATTGACATAACCGGTAAACTCTCCGCCGGATCTGATGGGAAGATGGAAGGGAGCTATCTTTTTGCCGTAAAGCTCCTGAAGGTTCTCGATAACCTCGCGGTAGCTGGCCTCGTCGATATCCATCTGGCTTACATAAAACATACGGGGAAGATGATACTTCTCGCACATATCCCATGCACGACGGGTGCCGGGCTCAACTCCGTTCTTACCGGAAACAACGATGATGGCAGCATCAGCTGCAGAAAGAGCCTCCTCAGCCTCACCGATGAAATCGATGGATCCCGGTGCATCTAAGACATTGATCTTGTGGTCTTCCCACTCAATTGGAATAAGAGAGGTCCGAATGGACATGACGCGCTTTTTTTCCTGTGCCTCAAAATCACTGATGGTATTGCCATCCTCAGGCTTTCCGGCACGGTTGATGATGCCTGAAAGAAATGCCATGGATTCTGCCAGCTGGGTCTTACCGCTGCCTCCATGGCCGATAAGCGCAATGTTACGGATTTTCTCTGTTGTGTAAACTTTCATGATGTATACCCCTTTCTTCCCCAATTGTAAAAGTGTCATAAAGTCAAATAGCCTTTTGCAAGCAAAACGGCAGGTCTGTCTTTTGACACCGAAACCAAGATTGTTCAAAAACAGTTATATTTTACCAAATAACCGACCCAACCACAACATTATTTTATGCAAAAAGGCAAATAAATCTGAATCTACTTTCATTTATAATATGAAGCCGTAACTTTATATATTTTTCAGAGGATAAATAAGATGAATATTAAATCCGTCAGTTTTCTCGGACTTGGGCTGATAGGCGGCTCCATTGCCAAAGCTCTCCGCGAGACCTATCCCGACATACATATTTATACACATGCGGGGCATGAAGAAACTATAGAAAAAGCCCATAAAGACGGTGTGTCCGATAACGGAGTAAAGCTTGAACTAAGGGATCTTTGTAAGTCCGATATCGTATTCCTTTGTGCTCCGGTTGGTATCAATTCGGACTACCTTGGACAGATAGCTCCTCTGGTGGGACCTGATACCATCATCACTGACGTGGGCAGCGTAAAAGGCGATATCCACATCCGTGCCGATGAGCTGGGACTCTCTGGATCCTTTGTGGGTGGTCATCCCATGACAGGCTCCGAAAAAATCGGCTATGACCATTCATCACCCTCACTCCTTGTCAATGCATATTACATTTTGACAGCCGAAGATGAAAAAGCAAAAGAAAAGCTTCGGATGCTTCATGATTTTATCAAACCCCTGGGACCCGTGATGCTCTCGCTCACTCCCGAGCTTCACGACTTTGCCACAGGCGCCATTTCTCATCTGCCCCACGTAGTATCGGCTGCTCTTGTCAATACGGTCTCTGCCAATGAAACCGATGATGAACTACTCAAGATGATCGCCGCCGGCGGTTTTCGCGATATTACCAGAATATCATCTTCGTCTCCCGTTATGTGGGAGCATATACTTCGGGCAAATAAAACTGAGGTCATCAAGCTGATCGACCTCTATACCGGCAGCCTGAATGACTTTCAAAGGGCTCTCCTTGCCGATGACTATGATTCGATACGGGATCTTTTTTCAAGTGCTAAGGACTATAGAGATTCCCTGTCTGTTAAGAAAAAAGGCGCGCTTACACCATCTTATTCCTTCTTTTGCGACCTGTTTGACGAGGCCGGACAGATTGCCGCAGTTGCGGCTATTCTCGCTGCCAGCGGCCTGAGCATCAAAAATATCGGGATCGTTCACAACAGAGAGTTTGAAGAAGGCGTGCTTCAGGTTGAAATGTATGACGAAACCTCCCTGGAGCGCTCCATAGAACTACTCAAAAGACACAATTACATCATCCACGAAAAAAGGTAAAACATGATCTGCAGCTTTCATACAACCAAAAAAATCAAAGGCGAAATAACTGTTCCCGGTGACAAGTCCATATCTCACAGGGCCATACTTCTCGGTTCTCTGGCATCAGGAACTACATCCATCAAAGGCTTCCTAAGCAGTGACGACTGCCACTCCACCATCTCATGCATGAGACAGATGGGTGTGGAGGTTACCATGACAGAGGATGAGGTACTTGTGTCCGGTGTCGGACTCCATGGTTTAAGAAATCCGTCCAGCATACTTTATACCGGAAACTCAGGAACAACCACCAGACTTCTCTCCGGCATACTTTGCGGTCAGAGTTTTTCATCAGCCATCACCGGAGATAAGTCCATAGAAAAAAGGCCTATGAAACGTATCATAGAGCCTTTGTCACAAATGGGTGCTTCCATTATGAGCAAATCCGGCAACGGATGTGCTCCCCTTATGATAGGCGGAACCGATGAAAGCGGTCCACTTCATGGTATCAGCTACAACTCCCCTGTAGCTTCTGCACAGGTCAAATCTTCTATACTTTTTGCAGGTATGTATGCTGATTCACCCACCACTGTCACAGAGCCTACTCTCTCCAGAGATCATACCGAGCGTATGGCATTGTCCTTTGGTGCTGATATAACCACTGACGGATGCGCAGTCACTATCCTGCCCGAGCCCGATCTGCAAGCTCAGGAGATCGTCGTACCCGGTGATATCTCATCGGCGGCCTTTTTCATCGTTGCCGCTCTTATCCATCCGGATGCAGAGCTTGTTATCAAAAACGTGGGCTGTAACCCGACCCGCTCCGGCATAATTGATGTTGCAAAGCTTATGGGTGGTAGTGTTATAGTTGAAAACTCACGAATGATATCCCAAGAGACCGTCAGCGATATAACTGTAAAGTCATCTTCGCTTCATGGTATTGAGATCGGTGGAGATATGATCCCCACCCTGATCGATGAGATCCCTATCATTGCCGTTATGGCTGCATGTGCAGAGGGCGAAACTGTTATAAAGGATGCATCTGAGCTCCGGGTCAAGGAATCAGATCGTATTGCTTCTATCTGTGATAATCTCAGACTCATGGGCGCTGACGTCACCGCCAATGCCGATGGAATGACTATCCGTGGCGGCAGATCCCTAAGCGGCGGCACCATCCGCACCGCTTCCGACCACAGGATCGCCATGGCCTTCACGGTAGCAAGTCTTGTTTCGGACTCATCGGTTTTTCTGGATGATCCCGACTGCGTATCTATTTCTTACCCGGGATTCTACGATACCATGGCAGCTATTGTAGAAAAATAAGGAAAGGATATGTAACAATGAACAAAGTAACAAGATGCATATGGTATATTGCAGCGATCGCAGTGGCAGCACTCTACTTTTTCTTGATAGGTGGGGATATCGGCACACTGATAGATCTTCCTGCATTGGGCTTTATGCTGGCGGTACAAATCCTTTATATCTTTCTCATCGCAGGATGGAAGGATTTTTCATCCGCTTTCAAGAAGGGTTGTTCTAAGAGTCACATAAAAACTCTTATCGTGATCACATGGTCTGTTGCTATGATCCTCACCGTTTGCAATGTAATAGCATTTTTAAATGGACAAAACATAGCTTTGGTATATCTTGGCTGGCGGTTCCTTCCGCTCCTATATGCTTCAATTGCTACTCTCCTTCTGGTTCCACATACTAATGATTAAAAACTAATGGGACGCTCATAATGATCGTCCCATTTTTCTTGTCAACTTATAAGTCGCCGCGGTTCGCATCCAAGTATCCTTGCCAGTCCCAATACATATGAGGCATTAGCCTTGGCAAGAGACTTGGTCCCCTGTTCGTAATGTTGCAAGGTCTTAAGCGGAATTCCTGATCGCCTGGAAAGTTCACTCTGACTAAGGCCGATAGCCTCCCTCATAAGCTTTAGATATGTAACTACCCTTTTTTCCTGTCTCATATCATCGACACGCTCTACAAAATGCATTATATCCATCTCATGATACTTATCATACATCCTGTAGATTGAAGTAATCGGTGTCTCTTTTTCGAGTTGTCTGAGGCTGCAAGCAGAATACCACTGATAATAAGCGATAGCCCATCCACACCAGTACTCTCTGCTTTTGCCATCATGATATATTCTTTCTTTTACTTCAAATTTACCGGTATTTTTCTCGACTACCATAAGAGCGAGTTCAACTCCCGAATGCCCTGACACCAGAAATGGATCACCTTTTTCAAAGCGATCTGTAAGATCACACCTCAAGAACATGTGATAATACTCCTCAAGATCATATCCAAGTGAATATACCGCATAATCAAGGCTGTTGGCCAGAGATGATCTGGCATTTCTAAGATAAAGCTCATCGTAAGCGCTCGTCATCCTGCTTAACCTCCTCATCAATAATTCGTATCATATAAAGATCACCCTTAATATATGCTTCCTTGCTCATATTGTAATAAGCCTGTCTGGCTGCTCTGTCTCTTGCTACTTTTTTTGCAAACCATATATGGGAAGACACCCCCTCACTGTCGGAAAATACTATTGAACTAAAGGCTTTTTTGCTTCGAAGCATGAGTTGCTCTCCTAAACTTCCCAAATGCATTGCTCTATTAAGCTGAGCTACAGATATAACTCCATTAATAAAATCCTGAGCATAAGAAAAGTAACTGTCATCTGCTCTATAACCTTTGATGACATCAATATTGGATACATCAACGGAAAAGTTTTCTGTAAGATAACGATATGCCTCTCTTGAAAGAGGACTATCTAATTCAAAACTCCTGTTATGTAAAAGCATGGTGATCCAATGAAGTACGCAGTAATTATCTGAATTAAGATCAAGCACACGAAGCTTTGACAAATCGATCTCATAAGTGTTTACAAATCCGTCTCTATGCTCGTCAACAGCCCACTCTCTTGCGAGGTCCATGTCCTGAGTACAATAAAAACCTCTTCCATAATCGTTACGGGTTTTCCCTTTTCCATATACCGGTTTTTCAATAATGCTTTCTGAGCCGTGATATAACATCATATATTATCCCTCCATATGCTTATGTATATTATACCACCTCAGTGGGATATCGTAAAGTGCAAAAGTTTGTCGAATCTGGCATTGACTTTGATCCTTCTAAATGATATATTCGTCTCCGTAGTGTATCCCGTTACCGTGGCAAGGTGCCACGGCCGGCGTGAAGAGCGCCCGGGGGAACATAAACAGGAGGTAAATATGAATAATACTACAGTAGGTGTAGGCGGTATTTCCAAAGAAAATACCACCGGTGTTTCTGCGAGCGTTCGTGAGCTGGTTCTTACAGCGCTTTTCACTGCTATCATTCTCATGATGGCCTTTGTCCCCAATCTGGGATATATCAATCTGGTGATTATTAAAGCCACTTTGCTGCATATTCCGGTTATTATCGGGGCTGTTCTTTTAGGGCCCAAAAAGGGTGCATTTCTGGGCGGTGTTTTCGGAGCAACCAGCTTCATCAACAACACTTTCAATCCCAGCGTTATGTCATTTGCTTTTTCTCCCATTGTTGCATATTCAACTTACGGTATCGGCGGTGTATTTAAAACTATCTTCATCTGTTTTGTACCCCGTATCTGTATTGGTATCGGAGCATACTTTGTATATACCGGTCTCAGAAAGATCTTTACAGGCAAGATCGGCCGAAGCACTACTCTCGCTGTAGCAGGCGTTTGTGGCGCCATGATAAATACCATACTTGTTATGGGCAGCATTTATGTACTCTATGCTTCTGCTTATGCCGAGGCTACAGGTATTCAGGTCGCTGACGTTTTCAAAACCGTCATGGGAGTCGTATTCGGACAGGGTATCCTGGAAGCAATTGTTTCCGGTATCATCGTTTCCGCAGTGGGTACTGCCCTCATGGTCATCACCAAACACGATAAATAATTATGAAAAATGTTTTACTTATAGTAACAGGATCCATCGCCGCCTATAAGGCGGCGGATCTTTGTTCTATGCTGAAAAAAGCCGGGATGAACATCAATGTCATCATGACAAAGAATGCAACTAATTTTATTCATCCCACCACCTTTGAAGCTCTTACCGGCAATCGCTGTGTTATAGACAGCTTTGACCGTAATTTCGAGTTCAAGATCGGGCATATCAGTCTTGCCCAGTCTGCAGACATATGTGTTGTTGCTCCTGCCAGCGCCAATATAATCGGCAAGCTTGCATGCGGTATAGCAGATGACATGGCAAGTACTACCGTCATGGCAACCAAGGCTCCGGTGCTTATTGCTCCTGCCATGAACACCAATATGTACCAAAATCCAATTGTTCAGGATAATATCTCCAGACTTTCAGGTTTTGGTTACAATTTTATCTCTCCCGCCAGTGGCAGACTTGCCTGCGGAGATATCGGAGAAGGCAAGCTTGCCGCTGTAGAGGATATTTATGAAGAGATAATGCTTCATATCGGTCATGATCACGATCTGGCCGGTCAAAAAGTGCTTGTAACCGCAGGCCCTACCTGCGAAGCCATTGATCCCGTTCGATATATAACCAATCATTCTACAGGCAAGATGGGATACGCACTTGCCCGTGCTGCTGCCCGAAGAGGAGCTGACGTCACTCTGGTCAGTGGTCCAACGGCTCTTAAACCGCCACGGGGAGTAAGTCTGATATCGGTTTTGTCTGCCGCAGATATGGCCAAAGCTGTTTTGGAAGATGCCAAAGCTCAGGATATCTACATCATGGCAGCAGCCGTTGCTGATTTTACTCCTTCGCAAGTAAGTGATCATAAGATCAAAAAAGGCACCTCAATGCCGATGTTTGAGTTTTCCGCAACTACGGATATACTTGAAACCCTCGGTCATAACAGACAGGGACATGAGTTTATCTGCGGCTTTGCGATGGAAACTGAGGATCTCATTGATAACGCTCAGGCTAAACTGGTAAAAAAAAATGCGGATATGATATGTGCCAATTCCATTAGGGAAGCTGGCAGCGGCTTTGGAACAGATACCAACCGCATCACACTTATCACCCATGATGAGACAATAAAAATAGACCTCATGTCTAAAGATGAGGTCTCTGATGCAATACTTGATAGGATTATTTCGATTAGGAAGCACTGAACCTCAGTGCTTCTTTTGTTTTACGTTTTTATCGTATATGACCTTCAGTCCCTTCAGGATGAGATCATTGTCCAGGATGATATTCTCTTTGCACCTTGGTATGATGACTTTTGCAAGGCCGCCTGTAGCAACTTTTTTACAGGGATATCCCAGTTCCTCTTCGAACCTTTGTATCAGGCCGTCGATCTGGGAAGCCTGTCCGTTTATAATACCGCTCTTCATACTGTCCATGGTATTCTGACAGATAACCGCTTTGGGCAGGGCAAGTGATATTCTGGGAAGCTGTGATGTCCCGGAAACAAGGGATTCCAGAGAAACCATAACTCCGGGCATGATAACTCCGCCGATATAATCTCCCTTTTTATCAAGAACAGTTACGGTAGTGGCAGTTCCCATGTCGATCATAATAAGTGGTGCTCCATAACCTGCAAGTCCTGCTACCGCATCCACTACTAAATCTGCCCCAAGGGTTCTGGGATCATCCAGTTTGATGTTCAGACCGGTTTTAAGCCCTGCTCCCACTACCATGGGAGTTACTGAGATTATCTTTTTAACCGCCGTCTTGATAATATGGGTAAGGGGTGGCACAACAGAGGAAATGATACATCCCGTAACATCCGATTCATGAATGCCGTATAGCTCAATAACGGTTTTTATAAGTACGGCATACTCCAGCTCTGTTTTTTCCAGATCCGTTGATATTCGCTCACGAAAGAGAATATCATCACCATCGAACCCACCAAGCTCAATATTGGTATTTCCCATGTCTATAACAAGTAACATAAGGACTCCTTCCATAATGTTCAAAAAGAGAGCGGTCATACCGCTCTCTCGTTATTATATCACATTTTTTTCAAGATGTAAGGGCCTTATCCAGGGCTTTTGACAACTGATCCGCACAGGAGGTACCCCTGCCCTTACAGTCATTGCCACGAAGGATATCTGCAGCCTCAGCTGCATCTCTGCCCTCTAAAAGCCTGCCTATAGCCTTAAGATTTCCGTTGCATCCGCCGGTAAATTTTAGGTCGTGAATCTTGTTTTCATCATCCAGGGAAAAGTCGATCTTTACTGAGCATACCCCGGTAGGTGAATAAGTGTATTCCTTCATAAAATGTATCCTCTTATCAAAACAAGCGCCCCTCGGTAAAGAACGGGGAGCGCCTGCATAAGTCATGTAAACAATCTTTTAGTATGCTACGCCCTGTGCGATCATAGCGTCAGCAACCTTCTCGAAGCCGGCGATATTAGCACCTGCTACGTAGTTGCCCTCCATGCCGTACTTCTTGGAAGCATCATCACATGCGTGGAAGATTCCCTCCATGATGCCCTTGAGCTTGGAGTCAACCTCCTCGAAGCTCCAGTGAAGTCTCTCAGAGTTCTGTGACATCTCAAGTGCTGATGTAGCAACACCACCTGCGTTAGCAGCCTTAGCGGGTCCGAAGAGAACACCTGCCTTCTGGAATGCTGCAACTGCCTCAGGTGTTGAAGGCATGTTAGCACCCTCTGCAACTGCGAGAACACCGTTGTCGATAAGCATCTTAGCATCATCCTCGTTAAGCTCATTCTGTGTAGCGCAAGGAAGAGCGATGTCTACCTTGTACTGCCATACACCG
>JAEEGL011528581.1_pt1 | contig 19188 bp, 14 predicted proteins | sample 9134231 | NCBI WGS metagenome assembly JAEEGL01 (sample SAMN16246548, study PRJNA631951) | gut metagenome | biome: gut microbiome; feature: rumen; material: fiber-attached | host: Bos | place: Iran: Karaj | collected 2018-10 | reverse complement strand
TGGTCAGTTCAGGCATACCTGCCACACGGCGACCCGCCAGACGGCCGTTCCTGTCGTGCGAATACTCTTCTACGGTAATAAACTGTTGGTAAACGTCCCTGACATCAGAGACAGGCTCCGTCTCGACAGTATAGAACCAGAACCCGTCGGAACTGACAGAGGTAACCTTGCCTACGAATATCTCTTCGGCGTTATAAAGCAGGACGTCACCAACCTGGGGCTTGTTGGCTTCCGTCAGGGCATCTTCGAAGAAATTGATGGTAGACGAACTCCTGTCCCATCCAAACAGAGCCTTGTCCATTCCCTCGCTAATCATGTCGCGTAGTTTGGGGTTATAGATAATCTCCGGCTGCACGAAGCCTACGGAGTCGATGGCCGTGAGCATGAAGCGGTAGGTGCTGTCGGCGGTGACAATCTCCTGCGAGACGTAGTCGGTGTGCTCGACGCCCAGAGTGTCAGTCTTCGAGTATTGGATGCACTGCACCTCGTCGTAGAAGAAGCCGTCGAAGTGGCCGTCGTTCTGGTAGATGTAGAACGCGTCGGTGCTCGACTGGGCCCAAAGCTGCGGCACTATTGCCAGCTGGCAGCAGAGCACGGCGGCCCAAGCCAGGATGCGCTTGTTGAGGTGGCGGGAATGTGACATAGTCTTTTTGTTTACTGGTAAGAGGGTAGTATTAATAATTCAAATGTGGGGTTTTCGTCAAACACGGAATGATATTGTTCAACGCCGTTCTTCTTCAGGATTACCTCTCCCTTGACGTCGACGCCGGACTCTGTTGACCATTCTCCGTTTTCGTCAGGTTCAAGTTGGGTCCAATAGTGACGGAATTCGCCCCTTGCTTCATCATAATCGCTACCATTGCTATAGAGGTTCTTCTTGACGGTGGCTAAGTGGGTGCGAATATATGAGTACTTGTCGACTCTCTCAACCTCGGCTTCGCTGTCCCACCATTTTTCCTCATAGTCTTGTTTCTCTTCATAGTAGAGCGTGCCTCCTGTGATGTGCTGATAGGACGTGAAATTTCTTACGCTGTCAGGATGACTCAAGTCCATTGTCAGGTTCAGGCGGGTGGTATACGTAGTGCCGCTCTTGTCCTGATGGGACTCGCTGTAGATGAAGTGTTCCGCGCTCGAATTGCCAAGCTGGATGTCCACACGAGGGTCGAGACTGACGGAAGAACAGTTGCCTCCGTGCTGCATTGGACCAGTGGCCAAGGATGAAAGACGGAACCTGCTAATATGGAACGAAGGCTCGCGGGTGACACGGATGGTTTGGGTTTCTCCCTTGTTGCCTTTCTCGTCGTAGGGGGTAAAATGAAAGTTCGTGTGAGTGGTCAATATGCCTTCCTTGCGTGGCAGGGTAAGCTTTGACTGGTCGCCGTTGTACTCAAACTGCAGGGTCTCTGGGGGACTGGCATTAGGATTGAGTACGTCGCTACAGTAGGGCTCGGCCTCTATACGGGCGGCGTTGGACTTGATGCGGAAGGTGCGCGTACCGCCTTTGCCGCCATACTGCAGCGTGTCCTTGTCTATCATGAGGTAGAGGCCGGGCACGACATAGTCGAACGACGGATTGGCCTGAATAGTCGTGTTCAAGACATTAAATACAGGATAGAAACGATAGGGGCCAGGGGCCAACCAAGAGAGCTGGTAGTGCAGCAGATCGAGGCTCTTGTCACGCCAGCCGCCCTTGAACTTCCAGTATTTATCCGTTGCCCACTTGGTACTGCCGTAGCCGACTTCCACTTCCTTGTCGTCAAAGCCTAACAGATAGGGCTTGATACCTACTGAGACTGGGTAGGGCGTCCATTCCGTGGGCTTGACAACAATGGCCATGCTGGTGGGCTTGCCTTCCTCGTCGACCTGGCCAGGGACGAGTTCCTTCACCTCCCAGTCTTCAAACTTCGGGAAGAAATAGAGGTCCATGGACGACAGGGGTGTCAGCGTGGTGCTGTAGAAGGTCACCTCCTTCTCGCTGCCGAGGAATTTCTTGTATTTACCCTTGGCCTCAATATCGAACGAGAGGGGGCTGAAGGTCAGCTTGGAGTCCTTGAAGTTGTCGTAGACCTTGTTGTCGCCATCCAGAACGTTCTTCAGGTCGAGGCTTACGCTGCCCTGCAGCTTCGGTCCGGCATAGACGAAGGCACCGATGGCGCACTTGAACACGTATGACAGGATGCTGTTGGTCTTCAGGTTGAGCGGGAACTTCAAGCCTGCCTGCACCATACCTTCTAACGATGCACTGGCAGTGGCGTTGTAGGGCTCTTCTATTTCGTCAATGTCTTGTGCGTCACCAGGAACGGGACCCGTACCGCTGCTGCCGCGTGGGACGTAGTCGACAATCTCCACCTTCTGCCAGAGCTGTCCCTTCCACTTGGGTGCCTGCATGGCAAACTTGACATGGGCATCGCCGCGAATAAATAGGTTGGGCATCACCTCTAACTGGAACAGAGGGGCTGCGGCGGGCAGCGGGATGGTGACATAACTCGTGGTGCTGCCGCTGTTCAACTCACCATCTATGCTGCCGTCAATCTCCACACCAATGCCGATGCCGTACTTCACCTTCGTGGTGACGCCGATGTACTTGGGCATGTCCCATACGGCCTTGATATTAACCTTGCCCTCAATGCTGGGAGTGAGGTTGATGTCAATGTCGTTGTTGTTCAGCGGTACTGAACTGGTAAAGTTGAAGTTCAGCAGGTCCAGGTCAATCTGGCCGGCACGGTTCGACTGACGTACCAACGAAGGTGGTGCATACTTTCCCACGCCCATCTGCGGCATGCCTGCCACACGGCGCGACACCATCTGGCCGGTCTCCGTAGCGCTATACTCCTCGACGGTGGTGTACTTGGTGTAAATCTCGTGGGGGTCGGTAATCGGTTCGGTATCAACAATAATCGTGTAGACGTCCTGCCTTGTAATAGCCGTCACCCTGCCACTGAAGCTCTGGGAGGACAGATAGGACGACTCATCATAGAAGGAGTAGTTCAACAGGATGTCGCCAACGCTGAAGTCGCTCTCCGTGACGTCGTTGGACAAGAGCGTGCGGAACTTCAGCCGCTGGCCGTCAATTTTCGTCAGGCTCCAGGTCAGACCTTCTGCCTGCATGTCGCGGATGCGCTCATTGATCTTCACCTCCGGCTGCACGAAGCCTACAGAGTCGATGGCCGTGAGCATGATGCGGTAGGTGGAGTCGGCGGTGACTATCTCCTGCGACACGTAGTCGGCGTGCTCCACGCCCAGGGTGTCGGTCTTCGAGTACTGGATGCACTGCACCTCGTCGTAGAAGAAGCCGTCGAAGTGGCCGTCGTTCTGGTAGATGTAGAACGCGTCGGTGCTGCTCTGTGCCTGGAGCGAAGAAACAAAGGCAAGGGGGCAGCAGAGTATAGCCGTCAGCAACACGATGTGAATGCTGTGGCTAAGCTTGGTGACCATAGTATTCATTGCTTGATGAGTTTAAAGGTCTGATTGCCGGTCTTGACCATATACACCCCGTCAGGACGGGCGTCGACAGAGATGATGACAGGGCGGCCCTGACCTTTGAAGGTCTCGAGAAGCTGGCCGTTGGTGCCATAGAGGCTGGCCATGGTGCCCTCGCGCAGGTTGGTCAGCGTCAGCGTGTTGCCGTCGCGCAGCACATGGACATCGTTGCCTGCCTCAGGGGCCAGCTCGTCAATGTCGTCTTCGACGCTGTCATACTCATAGCGCTGAATGGTGGCCAGGGGGTACGACACCTCGGTAGACGAGGTTGTGATGACCAGATTGCCACTCTTGAAGGTGGTGACAGGCGTGTCGCTCAGATAGTAGTAGTCCTTCCCGCCTGACTTCTTCAGCACCACCAGACGGGGCTTTCCCCCACCCTTCAGGATGATGTTGACGATGCCCACAGCATCGGAGATGGTAATCTTGCCGTCTTTGTTCACATCGGCCTGTGTCTTGTTGAAAGTCCCAACGGAGTTGCCCAGGATGTTATTCACCACGCTCACGGCATCGGTAATGGTCACCTTGCCGTCGTTGTTGGCATCGCCTTTCTTGTTGCTTACCTGTGCCGAAACACTTAATGCTACCGTCAGCAGCAGAAATAATGTCATCTTGAGTTTCATAAGCATATTGTCGTTATTGGTTAGTCTGTTTGTGCCCATTCCTTGGGTGTCAGGCCCGTCATGGTCTTGAAGGTACGGTAGAACGACGTCTCGTTGGCAAAGCCTGACTTGATGTAGACCTCGGTCATCTTGATGTCAGGCTGCTGGCGCATCAGCTGCTGAGCGTAGTTGATGCGATACTTGTTGACAAAGTAGCTAAACGAACAGCCGTTTACTGACTTGATGCTGTCTGACACCGTTCGAGCGCTGACGCCCAGTGCAGAGGCTAAGTCGCTGACCTTCAAGTCGCTGCGCTGATAAAGCCGCTCAGCATCCATCAGCTGCTGAATGCGCTGCATGAGCTCTTCGTAGCGCGCCGTATTGACTGACGGCGTGTCGCGAAGGCTGTCCTGACTGTCATTAGCGGCTGACGGCAACGGACGGTCCGGACCGTCGTCACATCTTACTGGCTTCTTCCTGCGCCTATGCCAAAGCAGACCGATGACAATCACGGCAATGAGCGCCAAGGCCAGCAGCGTCCACAGCCAGCCATGACCACTGCTTGCCGCTGCCACATTGCCATTGTCTTTGAAACGCAGCAACCAGGTTTGTGCCGTCGGCGTAAAATTGAAGTTCCACCTGACGGCTGGCTTGACACCTGTCAGCATCAGGTTGCCGTCGGCCATCATGACAGGGATGGTGATGGCAATGCTGTCAGTCAGAGGGTCGGTATGATAGAGCGTCAGACGAGCAGGCCTTTGGGCGTAGTCCACACAGAGTGCATACTGCCGCCCTGTGCTGTCGCAGCCCATGACATAGCCACGCTGATGCTGACGGTCGGCATAGAGGTGCGTATAGTAGCGGATGATACCCCACTGTCCTGCCGTCGGTATGCGACTGTCTGTGGGCAGGAGCGAGAACAAGGTGTCGCGCACTTCAGCAATGGCCATCTCGCCGCCCTTGTTGCTGACGGGCATGAGATACGTAAAGATGCCCTTTGACTGGTCGCCGACGAAGCTGTCGTCGCTGTTGAGCGCATGGTCGAAATGCAGCGGACGCCACTCGTCAAACAAAGGCGGACTGAACGGCTCGCCCTTCATACGGTCTACAATGATGGGGTCAAGGAGTTTTCCCTTGTTATCATAGCCGGACAAGGCAAGGACATCATTGTCAGAAGTCTTGAAAAGATAAGGCAGATAGCGTTGCTGGCTGACAGGTTTAAGAGGCAGAAAGCGTTCATGTCCGTCGAAAAACTCCATCTCGTCATCAGCATACCAGTTACCCGTTATCAGTACTTTTCCGCTGTCCAGGGCGACTGCTGTGGCCGAGACACGTTTCTGGTTCAGACTGCTGAAACCATAAAAGCGGTGTGTCTCAGGGTCGTACATCTCCACCTCGAAGCTCTGTCCGATGCCCAAGTTCTCCCTGAAGCCGCCAGCCACCATGACCTTGCCTGACTTGAGCGCGACGGTAAAGCCGCCGTCATGGGTATAGGCGGTATTTAGCAGATGCCATTGACCGTCTTTATAATACTCAGCAGTGGGTGTCGGCACAAAAGCCGAGGTATGTCCGCCCACCACCGTCACCTCACCATTCTCTCCATGAGAGTGTGGCGCTGCATTGGCCACGAATGCCATGTGTCCGCTGCGGGCAATATTAAGGTCGGCCAGCCGTTCAGCATGTATTTTGACAACAGGACAAATAGAGTCTTGCCCCTTTGCGAGCATAGCAGAGGGAAGGCAAACAACCAGCAGACTCCACAGTAGAAGCAGGCAATATGAGTTAGGCAAAACGCTTTTCATACTGCAAAGATAACACAAAAAACGCGAAACACAGCTAACAATTATTGCAAATCGACTAACAATGCAAAAATTGTTAGTCGATTGCTTTTCTATTTACCCTCCAAGTTTATTCGCCACTTAGGATGATATTCACAATGCCCACGGCATCAGTGATGGTGATGCTGGGCTGGCCTTCGCCGTCGACGTCGCCGTTGACATTGGCAGCCTCAATATCGAAGCCGTCGGCAGGATTGCCCAGGATGTAGTTCACCACACTCACGGCATCGGTGATGGTCACCTGGCGGTCGCCGTTGGCATCGCCTCGCAGTGCCGTAACGTCGAAAGTCACAGAGGAGGCAGGCGACAGCGTGCCGTCGCTCAGCTTCAGCTGATAGTGCAGCGCATGCTCGCCTTTCTTCAGCGGCCTGGCATCGATGGTCGTCGTCAGGTTTGTGATATCGCTTTCCTTGACATCGTCACCAGCTTCGTCGAACCAGTAGAGAATGGCCGTGGCCTCTGCTTTTGCTTTCTGACCTAACTTCAAGAACATAGCAGAGAAGGGGATGCCTGCCGTGCCCTGGTCGTCCACAATCTGGTAGTGCAGGGTGTGGATGCCGTCCGCGAGTGTCGAGGCGTCGATGGTCTGAGTCCCTGTGAGCTCCTTATCAGCAACCGTCGTCATGTCGCTGTCGAACCAGTAGCGCAGCTTGATTGGTGTCGCAGTCATCTGCTTGGCCAGCTTGATAAACATAGCCGAAACAGGGATGGCGCCATTCCCCTGGTCATCAACAATCTGGTAGTGCAGAATGTGGATACCCTCCAAGAGTGCCGAAGCATCAATGATGGTTGCACCACTAAAGGTCGAGGTGGTCTTGATGGAATTGTCATCTGTATCGAACCAGTAGCGCAGCTTCTCAGCCTTGGCGTTCACCCTCGGTACGAGTCTGAGGAACATCTTCGACTCAGGAATGCCTGCGATGCCCTTGCTGTCGACAATCTGGTAGTGCAGAATGTGGATACCCTCCACGAGTGCCGAAGCGTCGATGGTCGTCGCTCCACTCAGCGTCGTCGTGGTCAGGATGCTGCCGGCATCAGCGTCGAACCAGTAACGCAGCGATGAGGCTGTCGTCTGCTCTGGCAGCCCCGACAGGTCTATCAGCGGCTCGGTTTGCCCCCTCGCGCCTAAGCAAAGGCCGGAGAGCAGTATGATGGATAATAAATATCTTCGCATGACCTGTAGTATTTAGTTATTTCACCTCAATCGTGACACCCAGCTGCCCCTTGTCGTCAGTCTGCTTATCGACGGTCATCGTGGTAATCAGAGGATAAGACAAGTCCAGATTGTACGGCATCGGTCCGCCATAGAGACCTACTTCCTTGCCGTCAGTGCCGAGGTATGCAGCCTTGGCAGCATCAGTCAGTTCGAAAGTTTCGTCAACTGAATAGTTCTTGCCAGTAAAGGTCTTGAACGTTTCTTCTAATGAATTAAACATGGCAGTTCCTGGATGTGAAATAATACTACCGAAAATATCATACGCATAGTTATTGCCATTGTAATTGGGATAAATGCAGTTCCTGACTACTGCGTCGGAAGGAAGACAGGATTCTGAATAATTCGTACAGAAGAAAATACAGTTATACCATTGCGATTGAGTAAGATCACCTAAACCTCTTTGGTAGAGGATGCAGTTCGTAGCCGAAATGACACCATTCTGTTTTTTCTCAATCGTCGTCACGAAACTATTGATAAAGTTCACTGAGTTGTCTCCGCCCACTCTAATGCTGCCGATAATATGGCAATTGACAAACATGATATTAGTAACAGCATCTGTTGAAGTCCCATTCTGAACGACATTAAACTGACACTTCAAAAAAAGCGGATTGTCAAACGTCCCTGTAACATACATCTTGTTTTGACATCTGATGCCCTCCATCGTAAAGCGGTTGGCATCATCAGCAGGAACTTCAATATTGAAATCGTTAATAATGTAAGTAGGCTCTGCACTATTGATGCCTGCCCCACGAAGAGTGATGGCCTTAGTGATGTTTACTGCTTTAAACGTGCCACCAGAGAGACTGATGACGTCGCCGCTGACTGCTGCTGCCACAGCATCTATCAACGCACTGGATCCGTAGAAATACGAAACCTCTTCACCATGGCTCAGCGAAGCCACTACAGTGTTCTGTGCAAAACTCGCGGTTGCAACCAGCATGGCAACCAGGGATAAGATTGTTCTCTTCATAATGCTTATTATTTTAGTGTAATTATTCGGATGTACCACTTAGGATGATATTCACAATGCCCACGGCATCAGTGATGGTGATGCTGGGCTGGCCCTCGCCGTCGACGTCGCCATTGACGTTGGCAGCCTCAATGTTGAAGCCCTCGGCAGGATTGCCCAGGATGTAGTTCACCACACTCACAGCATCGGTGATGGTGACAGTGCCGTCGCCGTTGGCGTCGCCCTTGACGATGAATTTGAAGGTCTGCACGACAAGCTGGCTGGCAGCGCCCTTCGAGTCGATGAAGCACAGCGTCAGCTGATGCTCGCCAGAGGTGAGTCCGTCGAGGGCTATGTCGAGCACGCCGCTGGGCTCTGTGGCAGTGCCTACTACGCGATGTTCCTGGTCATCGTCGAACCAATACAGATAGCGTGCCAGGCTGGCCTGCTCCTGCATGGACGCCGTGGGCACTACAAAGTACTTCGTCACAGGCGCGCTCCACAGTCCGGCATCGTCCTTCACCCTGGCGGTCAGCGTATGCATGCCTGCCGAGAGTTCCACAAGGCTTATCTCTGCCGGGGAGGCACCGAGTTCAGAACGTGCGACGATGTTGCCGTCAATCCAGTACTCACGCGCAGCAATGTTTGTCGCGGCTGTGACAGTGGCCGGAACGATGAAATACTTCGTCACAGGGGCACTCCACAAGCCATTCGTGTCCTGTATGCGAATGGTAAACGTATGAACGCCTGCCGACAGCGAGGAAATGTCGAGAGCTGGAGCCATTGTCTGGGACGATAGCGCATGCTCAAAATCACTGTCTATCCAGCATACCTGTTGTCTTATGCCCTGTGCTGACAGCATCATGCAGACGACACTGACAGCTGCAAGCATCAATATTCTTTTCTTGTACATGGTCGTTTGCTTTTATTTGATGTCATCTGTCAACGTACAGCAGCGTCATAGCTCACCTTGAGTGTCTTACCGTCCACGTTCAGCTGCAGGTTCTTCACCACAGGCGTACGTGGTACCTTGTTCCAGCCTTCACCACCGCGAATGCCTATCTCAGTGCCATCAGTGCCAATCCATTCCTCAGGCTTCTTCAACTCAAAGGTTCTCGTGGAGGAATATTTAGCATCCGTAGCATCAGCAAACACCTCATCGTAGGAGACTTCAACGCAGTCTTTTACTACTGTATTTGCTGTTCGCAGAGCTATTCCATAATACCCACCAATACGCTTTAAATTATAGATGCAGTGGTCAAGATTGCTGCCAATGCTGTTATGGTATATCGGATAATTGCTATTCGAGTAACTGGCTGTCGAAACAAAGATGCAATTAGTGAACCTGAACTGTGCGTCGGCGTCGTTCCTGCTATAATAACCTCCAAGAATGCAGTGGTCTATGAGTCCCTGGCTTTCTACGGAAAACCCATAAACTTTATTTGATATGTAGGAGTTCCTTATGTAGATGTTCTTAACCACCTTCTCATTGGAACTTTCCACCTGAGCGATGACAGTATTATCAATATTCACTTGCTCCATTTCTTCAGAACTGAGAGAAATAGTGCCATCAATCTTACATTTACTTATCGTAACAATGCTGACTGCCCGTACATTTCCAGACTTTATTTTACCCAAATTGAGACTCTCCGTTATATATACACCCTCAAAATGAATATTGGAAATCGCATTATCATCATCTAACGAAGGGCCAACATACAGAGGTCCTGCTATCTGAGTCACCTCAGTACCTGCCTCGGCATCTTCCTCAAAGCCGGCACCATAGATGCTGACAGACTTCATGATATTGCAATCGCCTACAAACGAACCTGCTGAGAGTGTTATGACATCACCATCATCAGCAGCGGCAGCAGCCTCTTTGAATGCAGTGCTACCTTTAAACACTCTTGCCGTCTCACCATGCTGCAAGATGGCGGTCAATGACTCGTTGTCGGCCTTTGCAACGACTGCACTGCAAAGCACCAACATAGTAAAAAATAATTTCTTCATAACAGTATTGGGTTTAAGTTGTTTGAATTATTCCTTGACGAGCTTCTTCTCCATCTGCTCGTCGTCGATGCGCGTAACGGCAAGCGGCCCTTCGTGTCGGCCTGCTGTCGAGCAGGTAGCAGCGGTAGTTGCTCAGCTTGTCGATGCTGATCCACAGGGCTGTGGAACCCACGGCAGCAGGAATGGCGGCAAGCATCCACTGTCTGATTTGTTTCATCATCATATCATTTAATTATGCTTTATGCCGCAAAGATACGAAATATTTTTTAGAATCAAGCGTTTTTTGGTAAAAAAATGGGCACTGACGCATGGCTTTTCACAAAAAAGCAGTATTTTTGCAGAAGAAATATCGGAATATGAAACGAATCAACAAACTGGCAGGGCTGGCACTGATCATAGCCGGCACACTGGCACTGGCGGCAACGCGCATATCGGCGCTGGCCAGTAGCAACGGGCTGTTGCTGACAGGACTGCTGCTCATCGTGGCAGGCATCGTGGTACACATCTACAGCATCAAGCACGAAGGGAAATATTAGGAAAGGTGTTAATCAAAAAAAAGAAAAAGAACAGGCATGGAGCACATCAAGATATTTACCAAGCTGATAGCCAACGAGTTGCACCTGAACGAGCATGCGGTGGAGAACACGCTGAAGCTGCTAGACGAGGGGTGTACCATACCCTTCATCTCGCGCTATCGCAAAGAGCGCACAGGAGGACTTGACGAGGTACAGATTACCGCCATCAGCGACCGCTGCGAGCGGCTGAAAGAGATACAGAAGCGCAAGGAGACCATCCTGAAGACCATCACGGAGCAGCAGAAGATGACGCCTGAGCTGGAACAGCGCATCAACGACAGCTGGGAGATGACGACGCTGGAAGACCTCTACCTGCCCTACAAGCCCAAGCGCCGTACGCGTGCCCAGGTGGCTCGTGAACAGGGACTGGAGCCCCTGGCAACACTGCTCATGATGCAGCGCGAACAGCATCCTGAACAAGCAGCCCGCCGTTTTGTGGTGGTTAGCGGATTCCCCGCTAACGTTACAGACGCTCTGAAGGGCGCCCAGGACATCATTGCCGAACAGGTCAGCGAAGACGAGCGCAGCCGCAACCTGGTGCGCAGCGCCTTCCGCCGCGAGGCCTTCATAGCCTCGAAGGTCGTCAAGGCCAAGAAGGACACTGACGAAGCCCAGAAATACAGCGACTACTTTGACTGGGAGGAACCCCTGAAGCGCTGCTCCAGCCACCGGCTCTTAGCCATGCTCCGTGGACAGGGCGAAGGCATCCTGCGCGTCAGCCTGACCATCGACGACGACGAGGCCGTGAGACGACTGAAGCGAAGCCTCCCCCCACCCCCCTCCAAAGAGAGGGGGAGCCAAGCCTGCCGTAAATTGTTGGAAGAAGCAGTGGAGGATGGTTACAAGCGTCTGCTGCTGCCCTCGATAGAGACGGAGTACACGAACCTGAGCAAGGAGAAGGCCGACGAGGAGGCCATCAAGGTGTTTGCCGAAAACCTGCGTCAGCTGCTGCTCTCGGCACCCCTCGGACAGAAACGCGTCATGGGCATCGACCCTGGCTTCCGCACAGGCTGCAAGGTAGTCTGTCTCGACGCCCAGGGCAACCTGCTGCACCACGAGGCCATCTTCCCCCACCCGCCCGTCAACCACCGCATGCAGGCCTCCATGCACGTCCGGCAAATGATACGCGACTACCAGATAGAGGCCATCGCCATCGGCAACGGCACTGCCAGCCGCGAGACGAAGGAGTTCATAGCAGATTGTATCAAATCGCTCCCCTCGCCCATTGGAGAGGGGGCTGGGGTGAGGCTCTTTGTCGTCAGCGAAGACGGAGCCTCGGTATACAGCGCCTCGAAGGTTGCACGCGACGAGTTCCCTGACGAGGACGTCACAGTACGCGGCGCCGTCAGCATCGGACGACGGCTGATGGACCCGCTGGCCGAACTGGTGAAGATAGACCCCAAGAGCATCGGCGTGGGACAGTATCAGCACGACGTAGACCAGACGAAGCTGAAGCACTCGCTCGACCAGACCGTCGAGAGCTGCGTCAACCTCGTGGGCGTCAACCTCAACACTGCCTCGCAGCACCTGCTGACATACGTCAGCGGACTGGGACCCGTGCTGGCTCAGAACATCGTGGACTTCCGCCGCGAGAACGGTGCCTTCACCAGTCGCAGCCAGCTGAAGAAGGTGCCACGCCTGGGACCTGCCGCCTACCAGCAGTGTGCAGGATTCCTGCGTATTCCTGACGCCAGGAACCCTCTGGACAACAGTGCCGTACACCCTGAGAGCTACCACATCGTGGAACAGATGGCTGCCGACTGCCAGTGTACTGTCGTCGACCTCATCAAGAAGAAGGAGCTGCGCGAGCAGATTGACATCAAGAAGTATGTCACTACGGAGGCAGGACTGCCCACGCTGACTGACATCATGAAGGAGCTGGAGAAGCCTGGCCGTGACCCCCGCGAGCAGATAGAAGAGTTTGAGTTCGACCCCAGCGTACAGACGATAGAAGACTTGCACGAAGGCATGGAGCTGCCAGGCATCGTCACCAACATCACTAACTTCGGTGCCTTCGTAGACATCGGCGTACACCAAGACGGACTGGTACACGTCTCACAGCTGGCTAACCGCTACGTGAGCGACCCCACGCAGGTGGTTCATCTGCATCAGCACGTCAGGGTAAGGGTCATCGGCGTTGACCTGCGACGCCAGCGCATCTCACTGTCGATGAAACTCAGCAGCCGCCAGGCCGACTGAGGGAAAGAAGGTCAGTCCTCGCTAATCTGGTATTTCTTCTTGCGTTCGCGCTTGGCCTTCTGAGGAATGTTGGAAGGCGCAAAGCCGCTACGCACCATCTTCACGCCGCGATAGCCGTTCCAGCGCTCGTGAATCTTGCGAACATAGTCCACGGTCTCGCTGCCACGCATATAGCCATGCTTGACCACAGGATCCTTGTAGTACTGCGGTTGGGCCAGACCCAGTACGTAGGGCTCCACATCGCCCCAACGCTGGGGGTTCCTGCCGTTCTTCGCTGCCAGCGCCATGGCATCGCGGATGTGGAAGTGTCCGCCGTTATAGGCTGCCAGCACGAACTTCGTACGCTCAGAGCGTTCACGTATGTCAGAGAAGGTATGCTCCAGCTCGCCCAAGTACTTGGCGGCAGCAGCAATGTTCTGCTCAGGATTGAAGATATTGGCCCTGGGCAGTCCGAGATGGTCGGCAGTAGCGGGCATGATCTGCATGAGTCCGCAGGCGCCAGCCCAGGAGCGTGCCTGAGGGTCGAAGGTTGACTCCTGATAACACTGGGCAGCCATGAGCCGCCAGTCCCAGCGAATGGTGGCAGCATAGCGCTGGAAATAGCCGTCATAGTGCGAGATGATACCTCCGGCACGGTTGAGCATGGGGGCAAAGACACGCCGTTTGACGCTCCTGTTCGACAGCAGGAACGCCTCTTCCTTCTTCACCTCGTCAATCAGCTTGGGGTCGTACCAGGCCTTGAGCTCGCTGAGCAGGTCGTTCTTCTCCTCGCCCACAAGCCAGCCCGCAGCGGTAAGGCTCTTGCGCTGGGCAGCACTGAGCGAGTCCTTATTGATAGGATAGCACACAAGGTCGGCATCGCCGTCGAGCAGACGCTGCACCATCTCTGCCGAGTCGCGACACACCTCCATGCGCAGGCTGACGCCAATCTTGTCGGCAAAGCGCTGGGCCAGCATATACTGCGTGCCCAGGTGGCGCCCATGGTAGTCGTAGAACGTCTCAGGACCCGTCAGCGTCAGCGCTATGAGCTCGCCGTTGCGCTGTATGTCTTCCAGGTCGAAGTCGTCGCTGACGGGTATGGTGTCAGTGATTTGTCCCCATGGCGTCACCACGGGTTCCGGCTTCTTGGGCCCGCAGGCCACCAGCAGGAAAAGCAGCAGGAAGAAGGTCATTTGCCGTTTCACGGGTGCAAAGGTACGAAGAAAAATGAAGATAAAAGATGAAATATGAAATTTTATTCGTACCTTTGCAGCCGCAATAAGAATAGGAAAAGATACTGAACATGCTAAGAATAGCCGTACAATCGAAGGGTCGTCTGTTTGACGACACAATGAATCTGCTGAGCGAGGCCGACATCAAGGTCAGTGCCTCGAAGCGTACATTACTGGTACAGTCGTCGAATTTCCCCTTGGAGGTGCTTTATCTCCGCGACGACGACATCCCCCAGTCAGTAGCCTCCGGCGTTGCCGACATCGGCGTAGTAGGCGAGAACGAATTTGTCGAGCGTGGCGAGGACTGCGACGTCGTGTCACGCCTGGGATTCTCGCGCTGCCGCCTGTCGCTGGCCATACCCAAGGAAATAGAGTACCGTGGGGTGAACTGGTTTAACGGCAAGAAGATTGCCACCTCGTATCCCAACATCCTGAGCCGGTTTATGAAGGAGCAGGGCGTGGACTGCGAAATCCACGTCATCACGGGCTCGGTGGAAATCAGCCCGGGCATAGGCCTGGCCGACGGCATCTTCGACATTGTCAGCAGCGGCTCGACGCTGGTGTCAAACAACCTCCGCGAGGTAGAGGTCGTCATGCAAAGCGAGGCTCTGCTCATCGGCAACAAGCAACTGACGAACGACAAGCGCAACACGCTCGAGGAGATGCTCTTCCGCTTCAAGGCCGTCAAGGATGCCGAGGACAAGAAGTACGTTCGCATGAATGCACCGAAGGCCCGTCTGCAGGAGATTATCGACGTGCTGCCAGGTCTGAAGAGTCCCACCATCATTCCCCTGGCCGACGACGACTGGTGCTCAGTTCACACGGTGCTCGATCAGAAGCGTTTCTGGGAGATTATCGGCAAACTGAAGGAAATGGGTGCACAGGGCATCCTCGTCACGCCGATAGAGAAAATGATTCTTTAAGGGAAAAGGGAGACCATCATTTCTAATTCCTAATTCCTCATTCAGATATGAAGATATATAAGAATCCGTCCAAGGACTTGTGGGACGAAATAGTCGCCCGTCCAAGGCTCGACCTGACGAAACTCAACGAGACAGTAGGCACCGTGCTGGCTGACATCAAGAAGCGCGGCGACGACGCCGTCAGGGAGTACGAGCTGAAGTTCGACAAGGCCAGCCTCACAGACCTCGCCGTCACAGAAGCAGAGATGGACGAGGCAGAAGGCATGGTCAGCAACGAGCTGCGTGACGCCATCATCCTGGCACACCATAACATCAAGGTCTTCCACATCTCACAGCGCTTTGTGGGCCAGAAGGTCAAGACGCAGGAAGGCGTCACATGCTGGCAGAAGAGCATAGCCATAGAGCGTGTGGGCCTGTATATACCAGGCGGCACTGCCCCACTCTTCTCTACCGTACTGATGCTGGCCACGCCGGCAAAGATTGCCGGCTGCCGCGAAATCGTCCTCTGCACACCCCCGAACAGCGAGGGCAAGGTGAACCCCGCCATCCTCGTAGCAGCCCGCATTGCAGGCGTCAGCAAGATATACAAGATTGGCGGCGTACAGGCCATCGGTGCCATGGCATACGGCACGCAGACGGTGCCCAAGGTGTTCAAGATCTTCGGCCCGGGCAACCAGTACGTCATGGCTGCCAAGCAGCACGTCTCGCTCGACGAGGTAGCCATCGACATGCCTGCCGGACCCTCGGAGGTCTGCGTGCTGGCCGACGACAGCGCCAATGCCGAGTTCGTTGCTGCCGACCTGCTGTCGCAGGCCGAGCACGGCATTGACTCACAGGTGCTCTTCATCACCACCAGTGAACAGAAGCTGCAGGAGGTGCAGCAGGAAGTAGACCGCCAGCTGGCCCTGCTGCCACGCAAGGAGATAGCCGCCAAGGCCCTGGAGAACAGTCGCTACGTGCTCGTCAGTACTACCGACGAGATGATGGCGCTGACCAACCTCTACGCCCCTGAGCACCTGGTCATTCAGACCCGTGACTACAACGAGCTGGGCGAGCGCGTGGTCAATGCCGGCAGCGTCTTCCTCGGTCCGTACGCCTGCGAGAGTGCCGGCGACTATGCCAGCGGCACCAACCATACACTGCCCACGCACGGCTACGCCACGGCCTACAACGGCGTCAACCTCGACTCCTACTGCCGCAAGGTTACCTTCCAGCACCTGACGGAGGAAGGCATCTACCACATAGGCCGCGCCGTGGAGCTCATGGCCGAAGCCGAGCAGTTGGACGCCCACAAGAACGCCATGAGCGTGCGCATTAAAAAAATAGGAATTAAGAATTAGGAATTAGCAATTATGATTAGCTTAGAGCGGCTCGTACGTCCGAACATCTGGAGCCTGGCACCATACAGCAGCGCCCGTGACGAATACTCAGGCAAAGAAGCCCACGTCTTTCTCGATGCCAACGAGAACCCGTATAACGCACCGTATAACCGTTATCCCGACCCCCTGCAGCGCGAGCTGAAGCAGATGCTCGCCAAGGTCAAGGGCGTGCCTGCCGAGAACATCTTCCTGGGCAACGGCAGCGACGAGGCCATTGACCTGCCCTACCGCATCTTCTGCGAGCCAGGGCGCGACAATGTCGTAGCCATAGAACCCACATACGGCATGTATAAGGTGTGCGCCGACATCAACAACATCGAGTATCGTCAAGTTCTCCTTGACGACCACTACCAGCTCCACGCCGACCGCCTGCTGGCAGCATGCGACAGCCACACGAAGCTGATATGGATATGCTCGCCCAACAACCCTACGGGCAACTCGCTCAACCGCGACGAGATACTGAAGGTCGTCAACCAGTTCCAAGGCATCGTCATCGTCGACGAGGCGTACATCGACTTCGCCCAGCAGCTGTCCCTGCGCCAGGAGCTGCCAACACACCCGAACCTCATCATCATGCAGACCATGTCGAAGGCATGGGGCTCGGCAGCCATACGCCTGGGAATGGCCTTCGCCTCAAGCGATATCATCAAGATATACAACAAGGTGAAGTACCCCTACAACGTCAACCAGCTGACACAGCTACAGGCCATGGAGATGCTGAAAGACCCCTACGAGGTCGACAAGTGGGTGAAGACACTCCTCCAGGAGCGCACACACCTGATACAGGCCTTCATCGAGCTGCCCATCTGCCAGCAGGTGTTCCCCACCGACGCCAACTTCTTCCTGGCACGCGTGACCGACGCACAGACCGTCTACGACTACCTGGTAGACAAGGGCATCATTGTGCGCAACCGCAGCCGCGTACAGCTCTGCCAGAACTGCCTGCGCATCACCATCGGCACGCGCAGCGAGAACGCCGAACTGCTCTCTGCCCTCCGCCAATTCTGAGATGGAGCGTCTCTGGAACAGCAACTATATCAAGGTGATGACAGCGAACTTCTCGCTGTTCTTCGCCTTTTATTTGCTGACACCACTGCTGCCACTATACCTGCACGAGACCTTCGGCGCCACCAAGGACCTGATAGGACTGGTGCTATCGGGGTATACCATCACCGCCCTGCTCTTCCGACCATTCAGCGGATACTTCGTCGACTCCTTTCCACGCAAGACCGTGCTGCTCGTATCCTACACGGCCTTCGCCATCTTCTTCGCAGGCTACCTGGCGGCATCAACACTCCTGCTGTTCACCGTGGTGAGAACCCTGCACGGAGGACCCTTCGGCGCACTGACCGTAGCCAACAGCACAGTAGCCATCGACGTGCTGCCATCGTCGCGAAGAAACGAAGGCATCGGATACTACGGCCTGTCGAACAACCTCGCCATGGCGCTCTCGCCCACCTTCGCCGTCTTCGTATACACCCAGACGCACAACTTCGAACTGCTCTTCTGGCTGGCATTTGCCGTAGCCACCTTCGGACTCATCGTCGACTCAACGGTCACAATCAACCGCCAGCCTTCAGCCACCAAGGCGCGAAAGCTCTCGCTCGACCGCTTCTTCCTCAAGCGCGGATGGCTCATCGGCGCCGACATGGTGTCCTTCGGCTTCAGCTTCGGCGTCATCAGCAACTACCTCGCCATCTACGGCAAGCAGGTGCTCGGCATGACGGGCGGCACAGGCGCTTGGTTCATGCTGTGCTCCGTGGGACTCATCCTCTCACGTCTGCAAGGCGGCAGGGCACTGCGACAAGGACGCCTGACGCACAACGCTGCCGAGGGCATGCTCATATCACTCGTCGGATACACCATCTTCATCCTCATGCCCACCCTCGGCGCCACGGAATTACTCTCCCAACATGCTTCGAGCTTCACATTCATCGGCTACTACGGCTCGGCCCTCCTCATCGGACTCGGCAACGGCCACCTGTGGCCAGCCTTCCAGAACATGATGATATCGATGGCCTACCACAACGAGCGCGGAACAGCCAACTCCACCATCCTCATCTCATGGGACATCGGCATGGGTCTCGGCATACTCGTCGGAGGCATCGTTGCCGAAGCCCTCGGCTACTCGGCAGCCTTCTGGACCGTCGCCATCGTCAACCTCGCCGGCGTCCTGCTCTACTTCCTCAAGGCCCAGCAGTTCTTCCTCGCACGCCGCATCGAATAATCACCTTTAAACACAGAGATACAAAGACACAGAGGTGGCTGGAAAAAAGAACTCCCTGTAAAGCTGTTCCTCCGTATTAAACAAAAATCTTAACACGACTAACCCACGGAGCACTCCAGTCCAGTTCCCGCCCAATAAGCGCCCAACAAGCGCCCAACAAGCGCTTATGAAAATTTTTCTACACTAGACCTGGACGGGAGCAAAAATATTAACAGGGGCGAATCAGTGGCAAAAAGAAAGCTCCCCGTTCTTGCACAAGAACGGGGAGCCAACTGTTTCGGTTGTTTCGGAATCAGCCTGTTAGCCGCCGAAGTTGTCGTACATAATGCTTTCGGGGTCGACACCCAGCGAGTCGAGCATCGAGACGACGGCTGCCGACATGGGGCCAGGGCCGCACATGTAGTACTCCACATCCTCGGGAGCCTCGTGGTCCTTCAGGTAGGTGTTCAGCATGACCTGATGTACGAAGCCCGGGGTGTACTTCACGCCAGCGGCATCGGCGGCGGGGTCGGGACGGGCGAGCGCCAGGTGGAAGTGGAAGTTGGGGTACTCCTTCTCCAGCCCCAGGAAGTCGTCCAG